>Ga0222696_1000055_pt1 | contig 91807 bp, 69 predicted proteins | sample AntAcemetage1400_FD_179817 | JGI IMG/M metagenome (GOLD analysis project Ga0222696, IMG submission 179817) | Saline water microbial communities from Ace Lake, Antarctica - #1400 | ecosystem: Environmental > Aquatic > Non-marine Saline and Alkaline > Saline | place: Antarctica: Ace Lake... | reverse complement strand
ACAATACCAGTTCCAATGTAAAAGACAATTATTAAAATTATACAATCAGTATTAATCTCAAAGTATTTCCAGTAAGTTAGCGCCGCAGGCGCTAACTTAATCGGTCAGCTCAAAGAGGATGGCCAGGTCTTCATACCTTCCCTTGAATCCTTCCGGGAGCGGGGGGAGGGGATCCGCCGCCCGGACCGCCTGGAGGGCGGAGTCATCCATTATTTTACTTCCGGAAGATTCTTTCAGCCTGATACTTTCTATATGTCCATCTCGGTATACCCGAAAAGAGATGAGAGTTGTCGCGGAATCCTTCTTTACCGCGTCCCTGGTGGGTCGTTTCCAGAGGCTGTACATCTTGGATTGGATGAAAGTATTATACCAGGAGTAAGGGGACTGCTGTTGATTGCCGGTGTTGATCCTGGAGCGTGTTACAGGCCGCGCGGGGGAGGTTGTTTTAACTTTTGAGAGCCTATCCTTGAGGCGTTTCTTTAGATTTGATTCCGGTAACTTTATCGGCTTGATTCGTTTGATTATTTTCTTCTGCGCCGGTTTGGTCTCTTCTTCCGGGATAGACTCGGTTTCAGGTTCAGGAATAGGTTCCGGCTCGGGTTCTTCCGGCGCGGGCGGCGGCTCATCAGGCGGCTGAGGTGCTTCTTCCTCCATCTCCGGTGCTACCGAAATCTCTGTGACCAGGTCAACTGAAGTTACCGGGTTGGAGTAATACTGTCGGGAGGAGAGAGAAGAGATTAGAATAAAGATAATCAGGACGAGAAACTGGGCCAGAAAAACCCCGAGCAATATCTTTTTCTTGCTCACCATCATGATTCAACTTCGTATATTATTTTTAAAAATTAAACAGTGATCAGTGATCAGTGCTCAGTAATCAGTAATCAGTGATCAGTGATCAGTACAGCAAGCCAACTGATAACCGATCACTGTCTACTGATTACTTGCTTTTATACTGATCATTGTTTACTGATGACTATTTTTTTGCCGTTGGCCGGGTGGCGATGCCGATCCGGGTCAAACCGCTGTTTCTGATCGTATCGAGGACTTTGACAACTTCCTCATAACGAATTTTCGCGTCGGCTCGTAGAGTCAGGGGAGTCTCCGGATTGACCAGGGCGGTTTGATCAAGGCGACTTTTTAGTTCATCCAGAGTAACCCTCTTTTCATTGAGATAGATCTTTCCGGGCGGAGCGATACTTACCGTCATATTATCTTCCGAACTATTAATTTTGGAAGGAGAGGACTTGGGCAGCCGGACATCAATCCCGTGCTCCATCATCGGCGCGACCAGGATGAAGATGATCAGGAGTACCAGCATAACGTCCACCAGGTTGAGGACATTTACTTCGCTTAAAACCTCTGATTTTTGTTTTCGGCGGCGGTACATGAAAATAAGTGCCTAAAGTTGGAAGTGCCTTAAGTGCCTAAAGTTAAAAAACCACGCTTGGCCCGGCCGGGAAAATGCACACGGACTGCCGCTTGAGTGAGGCGCTACTCTATCAAAGCTTACGTTATACAGGACCCAGCAACCGGGCCAACTGATTACTGATCCCTGATTACTGATTACTTTTTTTCTCCTGTCCGGGCGCGGGTGATGAAGTCGGAGATGAAATTGTCGAGTTGGGCGGAGTAGTCTCCGATAAAATGTTTGAAGTGATTATACGCGATCAGAGCCGGGATGGCGACAACCAGGCCGAATACCGTGGTAATCAGGGCTTCAGAGATCCCCGGCGCGACCGCGTCTATGGTGGCCGAACCGTATTGTCCCATCCCCTGGAAAGCTACCAGCACCCCATAGACTGTACCCAGTATTCCCAGGAGAGGCCCGGTACTGGCGGCGGTAGCAAGGAAGAGCAGATCCTTCTCCAGAATCCTGGTCTCCGTATCGGCTTTTCGCTGCATGGATTCCTCCAGTCGGTTCCAATCATCGGCGCTCATCTCGGGGATAAGGGTTTTTCCCCCGCTCTGAGAAGTTAGTCCCCGGCATCCTTCCTGGTAGACGGCGTAGATGGGATCGATTTCCGGGCTGATATGGGATGCGGGGAGAGAGAGAATATTCTTTTTCCCGCGCTTGAACCCACGGAGGAATTCTCCCGTCGCCCGCCGGACTTTCTGGAAGAGAAAGAACTTATAGAGAGTAATAGTCCAGCAATAACCGGATCCCAGAAAGAGGATAATCAGGATGCCCTGTCCCACCAGGCCAGATTCCAGAAAAGATTGAATAAAGGGGTTATTCATTAAGTTATCGCCTACGGCGCTAACTTAGTGGAAGTACACTAAAATTGACGCCTTTTGAAAAGATAAAATCTACCGATAAAATAAATTAGCGAACTATCACGACGACGTCAAGGGATAGTACTTAAATTTTAAACTTCGAAAGTGCAGTTTATTTATTTTCCAGCTTGCCGGAAAATAAATATTTGACAAATTTAAATTATTGCCATATATTGGCGGGCCTTTTTGAAGTTACCTACGTTTACTTCTGCATTCGTTGGTCTACTCGGTTTTACGATTTCGATCTGCTATAGTCAGGATCTTACAGATTAAATCCGGAGGTGCAAATTTTCTGTTTTGGATTCTCAAGGGCAGAAGATACGACAAATATTATAGAACGATTTATTAAAGAAATTAGCAACCGGCGTTAATATTAATGCATTTACAGTAAGTTAGCGCCGAAGGCGATAACTTAAAAGGATATGATTTATGAACGATCTTTTCGATAGAACAATTCAGCGTTACCTGGAGCCTATCTCCAGTCTAAAGAATGGGATAGGGGACGCGTACTACTTCCTCCGCAAGGATGGAGCATTTATCTTTACCGAAGGATATCTTCATCCTGAAGGGGGGTTGATGGGAAAAGTAATGCTCTCCCCCGATCCTGACGGCGATACGGAGATATTCGGCCGGATGTTTAAGAGCAGCTATAAGCGGGTGGTGGATGGTGAGTTAACCCTGATCTCCCATCCCGAACAGATGCTCAATCAGTTTGATCTGACTCCGGGATTGGATCCGGTCGCTCCTCGTCCGGTCTATGAGGAGTTTCATGTTGAATTTCCTCTTGATGATTTCGCGGGAGTATTTGAGCATCATCACTCCTTGATGGCGGCAATGGAGGACTACCCCATGGTAAAGGAGTCGATTGAAGATCTGAGCCGTGGTTTTGATATCCCGCTCTCCCGTTTGGGCTGCACCGGTTCGACCTGTTATGGGAAGTTTGAAGAGCCGGATGATGATGTCGATCTGGTCTGGTACGGCAGTATCGCCGATAACAAGAAAGTTCTCGATCAGATTATGGAGTTGACCCGCAACCCGAAGAACCGTGTCTTTGAGTTCGGGCGCTGGTGGCCGATCCGTTTCTTCTGGAAAGGAATGATGATCTGTTCCTTCTTTAACTATGGAGTGAAAGAAGAGATTCCACTCCGGGATTGCCGGATGACCGTACTGGAGGAAGATGTAAGAGGAGTCGGGATGGTCGATGATGATACTCACACCATCTATATGCCATCAATCATGACTCTTAGCCACTTGCTTCTCAATGGAAAGAAGAGTCGGGATATGAATTTAATCATATATGACGGCTCGCTCCGGGGAGAATTTTTTGCCGGTGACTACCTTGATTTCAAATCTTATCGGGTCCTGGTGCAGACCCCGGATCGGGAGTATGAAGCTCTCCTGGTAAATTTAAGAGATAATATTAAGAAAGAAGAATAATCATGAACTATACTTTTGATCAGATTATGGATCGTTTTCTCAGGCCCCTCTCGGAACTTCCGGGTGGTCGTGCCGGCGATTCACAATATTTTTTAAGAAAAGACGGCAGTTTTATCTTTACTGAGGGATATTGCCACCCGGAAGGCGGGATGTATGGCAAGATGATCTACTACCCGAAGAAGGGCGGTAATATCAATGTCTTTGGCCGTGAATATGGGTGTACCACGAAAAAAATAGTGGATGGTGAATATATCTATATCGGACATCCCGAACAGATCAGAATACATGGGGAGGTAGATCCTTCCCTTGATCCTGATATTCCCCGTCCGGTTTTTGTCGAATATGAGATGCCGTTTTCTCTCTCGGACTGTATCGGTTACTTTGACCCGGTTCATTCTCTTCGGGCCTGTATCGATCTCTATCCCTGGGTAGAAGAAGGAACCCGGGTTGCGGCAAAAGTTCTGGGAGTGGAGTGGGAGACTCTGGGATTGACCGGGTCACTGGCCTATGGCCGCTATGAAGAAGGTGATGACGATCTCGATCTGCTGATCACCGGGAGTATTGAGCATAACCAGCGGGTATATCGGACTATCCGAAGTCTCTCGGATCAGCCGGAACACCGGGTGATTGAGTTCGGCCGCTGGTGGCCGATGCGTATGTATGAAGAGGGATTTCTGATCTGTCCGTTCTTTACTTATGATAAGTGGGAGACCGCTCCCCTCAGGGATTTTACGGTTGATGTTATCCGGGAAGATGTTCCGGTTACCGGGACAGTTGTGGATGATACTCATACCAATTATATGCCCCCCCTTCTTCCCATGGATGATGTAACTATCGATGGAGAAGAAGCAGCACCGCTGCCATTGATTATCTATGACGGTGCGTTGCGGGGCGAGTATTTCAATGGAGATATATTGAAGATGAAGGCTCGTCTGGTCCAGGTGAATCAATACGGTGAGTCATACCGGGCGGTTCTGGTAACTCTCTGGGATAATATTAAGAAAGTCGGGGAAGTTGTCGAGGAGAAGAATGAAGTGCTGGTTGAGGTATAAGCTATACTTCACTCGAAAAGGTATTTTATGATTTTTTGTGTTTACAAAACTATATATTCACCACGAAGAACACGAAGGACACGAAGAATAAATTGATAAATAAAAAAATTAGATCAATTTCTTAGAAATTTTCGTGAACTTCGTGTCCTTCGTGGTGAAAATGCTTTTTGAATAAGACCTGGATAACAAATACAACTTATAATTCTAAATAAACAGGAAGGGAAAACAGATGGCTGATCAATTTAATGAAATGATGGACAAGTTCCTTGAACCGATCTCACGGTTGGACGGGAAGATTAAGGATTCACTGTATTTTCTCAGGAAAGACGGTTGTTTTGTCTTTTCCCACGGATATTATCACCCCACCCCGGGTTCTTTTATCGGGAAGATTATTTATTATCCCCTGGCTGAAGGGGATTCTAATATCTGGGGCCGGAGATACCAGGCAATGCATAAAGCCTGGATTGACGGTGAGCATGTGGCAATCATGAATGATGTACAGATTGTCAAACAGTATGAAGTCGACCCAACGCTGGATCCGGATAAACAACGTCCCCTGGTGGCTGATTATACTCTGGAGTTCCCTCTCTCTGATTTTCTGGGCTATTTTGACCCGTCCCGGAGTCTGGAATTATGCCGGGAGATGTATCCCGATCTGGTAATACCATGGTCGGAGCAGAGCGCGGAGTTAATGAATTTCCCAATCGAAAAGATTGGGGTTACCGGTTCGCTGGCTTATGGCAAGGTTGAAGAAGAGGATATGGACTTTGATGTAATATTCATGGGTGCTCCCGCCGAGAACATAAAGGTGCGGAATAAGCTCCATCGTCTCTCTCAAGTTAAGGAATGCCGTGTCTTTGAATTCGGTCGTTACTGGCCGATCAGGATAATGCACAATGGTTTTCTCCTATGCCCATTCTTTGTCTATGAGAACTGGGATGATGTTCCTCTGGCGGCCGCGGAAGTGGAAATAATCAAGGAAGATGTTATCGTGACCGGCACCATTACCGATGACTCCAACAACTCTTACCTGCCGATTATTCTGGAGTTGGGCGATGTCATTCTGGATGGTAAAGAGCGGGATAGTCTCCGTTTTATCTGTTACGATGGCTCAGTCCGGGGAGAATACTGGAAAGGTGAGCAGCTCCGGATGAATGGGCGGTTACTGAAGATAAAAGACCATCGCGGAGAGTATGAGGCAGTGGCGATTGATATCAGCTTTAATATCACCAAATTAAAGCAGGAGCAGTACCCTATTTAATTTTCCGCGTTGCGAAAAATTAAATATAACTTGTTGGTCTACATTCCAATTGGATTTAAGCCTGTTTGTTTGTTTGGTTGGCAATGTCGGATTTTTTGTCCGATGGAGACAGATCGGATTAGAGGAGATATATTCTGTTTCTCGCGTGGTGGCAGTGATCATCGGGTGGCCGGAATATCTCCGGTACTGCCATAATAAAATCGGCTTATTCCCCGGATATCCCATATCCCCAGACTGTCTTGCCATACCGCGGTGTCTTCGGTGGAATCACCATCATAATCGATCAGAAAAGGTTGAACTATACTGCTTCCGAAATCGAACCTGGTTAAGTTACGGAGATACCATCTTCCATTCTCTGGCCTGAAGACCCCAGCCTCCCAGGTCCCGTCACCGGTAAAATCTCCCGGCACCGGAGTATCACCGGCTTGGCCGAAATATATCCGGCTTACGTCTTTAATTCCCCACAGGCCGGAGCTTTCCCGGAAAATCCCTATATCCGTGGTGCCGTCTCCGGTGAAGTCCCCCGGCACCGGTCGGTCGCCGGAACTCCCCAGATAAACCCTGGTCACATTTTTGATCGCCCACAATCCGCTGGCTCCCCGGAAGATACCGGTATCGCAGGAGCCGTCCCCGTCATAGTCGCCGGGAACAGGTGTATCGGATGATGAACCAAAGTAAGTCCGGGTTACTCCTCGTATCGCCCACATTCCGGAACTCCTTCTATAAACAGCAATATCGGTGGTCCCATCCGCGTTATAGTCACCGGGGACCGGTACATCCGAGGTGGTGCCGAAGTAAATCCGGGTAATTCCCTTGACCGACCACAACCCGGAACTTCCCCGAAAGACCGCGACATCGGATGTACCATCGCCATTATAGTCTCCACTGTTCAATACGACCGGCAGCGAGGCAAAATAATCGGCGGTCGGAGTCATGGAGTGAATTCTTACAGTGGCATCTCCCCGGATAATAAATTCACTCATTCCGACATGATCGGTCTGATCTCCCCAGTCATAAGTGTACCCCAGCCGGGTCCAGGGCATTGCCCAGGGCCAGGTATACTGGGTTGATCTGAGATCGTTAAACCAATCACGGTAATCCGTATCGATTGTAAAATAGGGGGAGTCGGGAAAATCAAGCTCCGCTTCGTGATCGCTGATCTCCGGGTCGGGGCTGGGACGGAAGATCTGGTCGGGGCTGACCCAGAACTCAACAAAGAGAGTTTTCGAGGCGTCGGGAGGCATTCCCAGCAGCTGGCGAATCCGCATGGTCAGCTCGTCCGCTCCCACCGGATTATCCCGGAGCCATTGCTTCATCTCCGGGACCGCGGTCACCCAGACAGGATGAGCCGGGCTAACGATGAACTCATCGCCCGGCTGATAATTCTCGGGATACCATTCGTCTCCCCAGGTAACCACTAAGAGCTTCCGCTCATCCGAAGCCTGATTCATCCAGATCAGATCATCGTTATAAGGGGTGATCGCTGTTAGCTCCAGGGAGATTTTTTCCGGGGTCCCTTCCTCCTCCGCGTCGGCCACCGCGGCACTGTAATCCGCCCAGAGATCCGCATAGGCTCTGCTGAAAGTGCCGGTTGCAACTGAGAAAAAGATTAAAAAAGAGAAAACCAAGTGCCGGGATATAAAAATTTTCATTACCTTCCTCCGTATTTATCGGTTGTATAAGTTGGGAGGAGCATACTATTTTTCAATCAATATAAGCAATTAAATAATTGTTATAAATATAAAAAACTATTATATGATATATATAACCATGATGCTATAACATCTATAATAAGGAGAGAGAAAGCAAAGATGTATGTAATGGTCATTCCCCACAGGGCTGTTGCCCAAATAATATCGTTACTGCCTCATCCCGGCCCTATTCAGTCCGTAACCGTAAAATCATTGATGTTATAGTAGATGAATGATATATTTCCTGACAAATTCTTAATTCAGATAGAATTGAAACCATCCGTTGCCGCGGCATCGGGAGTTAATAGGAGGAATAGAAGATGAAGATTTTTCGGCTTAGTGTTATTGCTGCATCTATTGTTTTTTTATTGTTGTTTTCAACTTCGTCGTTCGCGGTGGCGATAAAGTATGTCACCAGTTTTGGGCCGGCCTACGGATCACCCGGATATCTGGGTTATCCGCAGGGCATGGCGGTAGATTCGTTAGGGAACCTTTTTGTAGCTGATATGGGGGCCCGAACCATAGTCAACTTCGACCGGTACGGCAAATACTTCCGCCAATGGGGAAAACCGGGAACCGGTGACGGCGAATTTAATTGCCCTCAGGGCGTTGCCATCGACTCGGCCGGTGAGATTTATGTGACCGATCAAGCGAATCATCGCGTCCAGGTATTTGATAATCAGGGGAACTTTCTCAGAAAATGGGGGTCGCAGGGCGCCGGTGACGGGCAGTTTAGCTGGCCGCATGGTATCACCATAGGCTCCGACAATGCCGTTTACGTGGGTGATGCCGGGAACCACCGGGTCCAGGTCTTTGACCGGGACGGGAATTTCCTCAGAAAATGGGGAAGTGAGGGCGACGGCGATGGGCAGTTCAAATACACGCGCGGAGTTGCCCGGAGTGCCGCCGGCTTGGTTTATGTGGGCGATGAGGGAAACCACCGGGTCCAGGTCTTTGACAGCCAGGGGAACTTTATCAGGAAATGGGGCTCCTACGGTTCTGGCGATGGGCAGTTCGCGAACCCGTTAGGCATCGCATTGGACCAGGCGGGGAGAGTTTACGTCACCGATTACGATAATACCAATACCTGGGCCCGGGTTCAGATATTTGATTCGGAAGGGAGATGGATCTCCAAGTGGGGGATGAGGGGGATGCAGCCTGGTCAGTTCATGGTCCCTCAGAATATTATTACGGACACCTACGGCGATATGTTCTGGGTAATGGTATCCGACCAGATGCACCGGGTCCAGGTCTTCGAACTCAGTTACGCGCCCTGCCAGGCAGTTGGGAACGGTGACTTCCAGGGAGATGGCCGGACGGATCTGGCCACGTTTAAACCGGAGCATGGCCGTTGGGCGATAGCGGGAAACGACGGCATGATAGGTGAAAGCCGCGGGAACGCGTTCGTTGACTACCTCTACTGGGGGAGAGAGGGAGATATTATGGTTCCGGGGGATTACACCGGCTCCGGGACGAGTCAGATCGGGATCTACCGCCCGTCATCCGGTCTCTGGGGAATAAGAAATGTCAGCCGTCTCTATTTCGGCCGCGACGGCGATGATCCGGTCCGGTCGGATTACAATGGGGATGGAGTGCTTGATATTGGTGTTTACCGGAATGGCACCGGCCTTTGGGCGATCCGGGAGCAATCCCGGTTTTACTTCGGCAGGCTCTATGATGAGTCCATCCCCGCCGACTATTCCGGCGACGGCACGGCCGAACCGGCTATATTTCGATCCACAGACGGATTGTGGGCGATCCGGGGCCAATCCCGGTTTTACTTCGGGAGAGAGGGAGATGAGGCAGTTCCCTATGACTATGACGGAGATGGTAGCGTGGATATAGCTGTCTTCCGCGAGTCGACCGGCCTCTGGGCGGTTCGGGGTCTGACCAGGGAGTATTACGGGGCGACCGGGGATATTCCGGTCCCGGGGGATTACACCGGTGACGGAGAGCTTGAAATCAGTATCGTTCGGGAGTCCGGGAGCTGGCTGATCTGGTGGGTCGCCGACTTTCCTCCGGTTTATATGTATTAGATGGGGAGTGGGCAGTGGGGAGTGGGCAATTCGCGTAGATTAGCGGTTCAAAAAAGGGGCCGAGGTAGGGAGAAAAAGATGAACATCGAACTTCGAACGTTCAACTTCGAACATCGAACGACAAGGCCGAGGCAAAGGAATAAATCAGAGAAATCCGTGTAATCCGTGGACTGAAAAAGGGGCCGAGGGAAGGCATCTCACTTAAAAGTTCGATGTCTCCGCTTCGCTCCTAGGGAACTTTTGTGAATTTTGCGCCTTTTTGCGGCTAAAAAATGGTCCGAGGTAGAGAGGCTTTTACAATTACAGCAATTTTTTGCGGCAAAATTTAAGCAATGATAAAAAAGAAATATAACTCAGGCGCCCGAAAGATTTCCCGGATCTGGGTTGCCACCCTCATTGTTTTTATTCTGGTATTTTTTATTTTTGAAGCATATGTACTGCGTATGCACGAAAAGACTAAAGGGCCGACTCCGCCGCTCTGGGGAAATTTTCAACGAGTAAGAGATATTCTGACCAATGCTCCCCGTAAAGAAAAATTCAGCTTTGCGGTAGCCGGTGATCGGCAGGGTGTCGGGATTTATCCCAGGATAGTGGAGGAACTGAGAAAACGACCGGTCGATTTTATCGTAATGCTGGGTGATGCTTTTACGGGGTCCTCGGAGGATCACCAATATTTCCGAGCTCAACTTGCGGATGAATTTGCTCTGCCGTTTCCGGGCTTACATATTATCGGGAATCATGAAGTAAAAAATATGTCGATATCTCGTTTTGAAGAACTTTATGGACCTACTATTTTTTCATTTGAGTATCAAGATTGCCTCTTTATCGGACTGCGGAGTATAGGAGATTCTTTATCAGACCGGGGGAGCCTTGATTTTTTAAAATCATTATTAGAAAAAGAATCAAAAAATTATCGGAAGACATTTGTATTTTTGCATATTCCCCCCCCGGTTCCGTTCTGCGATAACCAAAAATTTACCGCTCCGGAAGAATTCATATCCCTCTTTGACCGGTTAAATGTTGATTATGTCTTCGCAGGTCATTATCATGGCTATGGGCGGACCCATTATGGAGACACAACATATATTATCTCCGGTGGAGCGGGAGCGCATCTTGACGATGATAAAATCCCTCAGTTTTATCATGCCGTTGTAATTGAAGTCGGCCCGGACCATGTATCCGAGCGGATTATTCAAATTCCGGAACAACTTGATATCCCAAATAAACTTAAAAAATTTGCTATCGCGGAGGCCTATCCCTGTTTTCGTCAGTACCGGACGGTGGTTTATATTATTAATATTATCCTTCTCGTTATATTATTGATCAGCATACGGTATCTCCTGATTAAGAAGAAAGCAAGGAAGGGAGAGGGGAATATCCAATGATCAAGAATCTGATGATTTAGGATGCGGGATACAGGATTCGGTATTCAAGATATGACACTTTCCCTCTTGCCGGGCCTAAAGGCGCCAGCGTAAGTCCTGCTCATACTTCTGAGCGGGATTTTTTTTGTTTGCGGTTGTAATATTTTTGATAGACTCTATTTCTCTTGAACTCAGTATAGAGGGGTAATTTATTGTTAAAGTTTTTTAGGTATTGCTTCTATCTAATAATGTTCTTCATTGTTCAAAACTAAATTAGCGTCACCGGCGCTAATTTACTGTGTCGTAATTTTTCGCAAGAAGCTGACGCGCGTCTGGCGCACAATAACTGTTTAAAAATTAAATAATTTAATGCCTAGCTCCGCTGGCGAGGCGAATCTTTTAACTTTAGGCACTTAAGCGCACTTCAGGCACTTAAGGTACTTAAAACTTAGTCCCGCCAGCGGCAGGGCTAAGTTCTTGGAGCTATCAGACTATGACTATTCACAAAACCGCGATAATTGATCCGGCGGCGGAGATTGATTCTTCGGTGGAGATCGGTCCCTATGTAATTATTGAAGGCCCGGTTAGCATTGGCGCCGGGAGCAGGGTGATGGCGCACGCTTTCATCTCATCTAATACCGAGATCGGACCGGATAACGTCATATATCCCTTTTCCATTATCGGTGCAGCCCCCCAGGATCTTTCATATAGTAATGAGAAGTCCTACCTTAAGATCGGGAAGGGAAATACCATCCGGGAAGGGGTATCGATTCACCGCGGTTCTAAAGAAGGCGGTGCCACGGTGATTGGAGATAATAATTTTATTATGGGCTATTCCCATATTGCCCATGACTGCGTGATCGGCAATGAGGTTATCATTGCCAATGCAGCACTCCTGGCGGGGCATGTCCATATCAACGATCAGGTATTTATCTCCGGTAACGTGCTCATTCACCAGTTTTGCGAGGTCGGGCGGCTGGCCATGCTCTCGGGTTTTGCCCGGGTCAGCAAAGGGGTTCCCCCCTTTATGACGGTTGTAGAAAGGAATACAGTAGTCGGTCTTAATGTAGTCGGTTTGAAGAGAGCCGGCTTTACACCTGAGGAGCGGAGTAATATAAAACGGGCCTATAAGCTGATATATCGGTCCGGTCTTAATGTTGGGCAGGCGGTGGAAGAAATTGAACGGGAAGATCTCGGTCCCGGCGCGGCGGCGATTGTTGCCTTGATCCAACGGTCCACACGAGGGATATGCGGAGCGGCATAGTAAGCAAATTTAAAGAGTGCTAATTATCACAGAGCTGCATAAAAATGATGTCCAGATAAGGAGCGAAAATTATGTATAGATTGATCAGTATATTCGGGATGCTGGTTCTGGTAGGGATTGCTTTCTTGATGTCCAATAACAAGAAGAAGATCAGTATGCGGATCCTGATTCTGGGAATCACTCTTCAGGTCTTTTTCGCCCTGATTATCCTGCCGAACAGTCCATTCAATCTATTGCTTAAGAAGGTATTCAGTATCGAGTGGACGCCGGGGGCGGTCTTCTTCTCGTACATGAACGACGCGGTGATGAAGCTCTTGAGTTTCGCGGAGGACGGGTCCCGCTTTGTCTTCGGTAACCTGGTCTCAAACTCGGTTCCGGTTATGATGCCGTCTGGGCCGGATGGGGTGGGAGTACTTAAGAATGTTCCAGGAATGGTTGCGGTTACCGGGGCTTATTTCGCTTTTAATGTTCTGCCGACCATTATCTTCTTCTCTTCTCTGATGGCGGTCCTCTATTACCTGGGGATCATGGAGCGTATAGTGACTTTCTTCTCCAAGATCATGGAGAAATTTTTGAAGACCAGTGGGGCGGAGACTCTCTCGGCTTCGGCCAATATCTTCGTGGGGCAGACCGAGGCGCCCCTGGTGGTCAGGCCCTTCATCAACGATATGACCATATCGGAGCTGATGGTGGTGATGGTCGGAGGATTTGCCACGGTGGCCGGAGGGGTAATGGCCGCTTACGTGGGGATGCTGAAGGACTACTTCCCGGATATCGCCGGACACCTGATCTCGGCCAGTATCATGTCGGCTCCGGCCGGAATCGTGATGGCAAAACTGATGTATCCCGAGACAGGGAAACCCAAGACGATGGGGGGGGTTAAGGTTAAGCTTCCCAAGACCAATGTCAACATTATCGACGCGGCCGCCAGTGGTGCTGGTACCGGACTTACCCTGGCGCTCAATGTGGGAGCGATGCTTCTGGCCTTTGTCGCCCTGATCAGTCTGGTCAACTTCGGGGTCGAACAGTTCGGATATCTTCTGGACTTGATATTAGGAGTAACCACCGATTTAAGCCTCTCCAATCTCCTGGGCTGGATCTTCTCGCCCCTGGCCTGGGTGATGGGGGTCCCTTGGTCGGACTGCATGGTGATCGGGAGGCTGCTGGGAGAGAAGATGGCGATCAATGAGTTCGTGGCATACGCCAGCCTGGCCAATCTCCTTGCCGAAGGCGTCAAGCTTCATCCGAGGAGTATTGTTATCGCCACCTACGCCCTCTGTGGTTTTGCTAACTTCAGTTCAATCGCTATCCAGATCGGAGGTCTGGGGGGGATCGCCCCCAAGCGCCGGCACGATCTGGCCCGGATCGGTTTCAAGGCCATGATCGGCGGAACCCTGGCTGCTTTCATGACCGGGACCATCGCCGGGATATTCCTATAATTTAGCGCCACAGTCTACCCCGATAAAATCGGGGGCACTAAATTAGTTTTAAAAAAAACTACCATAACGAGAGTGTTGCAACACCAAAAATAGTCCAATCAATCTAATAGAATTCTTTTGCCGGGGAAAATTGAAATATATCATCCGAGCAGTTATCGTCCTGATAATCCTGGTGGTTCTCCGGGTTACCTACAATACCAGGTGGATATGGAGGGATTACATCAACTCTCCCCCGGTTGAATTTACCGAGAATGAACACATATCAGTGGCCCTTTACCCGGAAGGTTACCATTCGGCTACCATTTTTACCAATGAAGGAATCTCGGCTGTAAGCTTACCCAAATCAATAAATATGTTGAGGGTTCTGCTGATGAACCTGGACGTTCCGGGGACAATTTTTGTTACACCGTTTCATTGTGGTAAGGATAAATTAAAAAAAGATGATCAACAGTGTCATGAACTGGCAAAGCTCCAGGCGTATGGTTTTGAGATTGCTCAGTCCGGTTGTTTCGATTATTCCTTTGCCGGTAATGATGAGATGATTCGGCCCTCTCGTGAGCAGGAACTGGAAAGCATCAGACTAAACCGAAAAATTTTGATAGAGCTGGGTTTTAAGATAGATGGTTATCGGACAACATCTTTATCCATTCCTGAAGAGTTGCCCGGTATACTGGATGAACTCGGTTATCTTTACGGTTCCAATTTTAGTGTTCCTCCACTTACATTCAGGACCTTTCTTTTCCCCGGTCTCAGAGGAAGTGCGTTTTATCCATATAATCCCGCAGGATTAACTATACTCGAGATACCATCTCAATCTAAGCAGGTTTTAAAATCGATCACTGCCCGGCAGGAATTTGAAAAGGTTCATAAAATGGGAGGGGTTTTTGTTTTCCGGACTGAATTTTCACGATTGACAGAAAAGGAGAATTGGGAGGAACTTAAAGTATTTTTGAAATATATAAAAAAGAGAGAGACCTGGTTATGCACTCTGGGAGAGCTCAGCCGCTGGTGGTTAGCTCGGGAAAAAGTGGAGATTACGACGCGCCGGGAAGGTGATATCATAAATATCATATATGATAATCAGACGCTGGTAGCGATGAAATCCGCCCGATTTTACTTTAAAAATATTCCCGATCAGCCTAAGATATACCGGGTTATAAACCGGGCCGGTGTGGTCAGTGCCGAGGGGTTTATTCCAGAGACCAGGTGGATTAATGTAACTTTATTTCCTTCCCGTTGAGAGTAATTACTACCACATATGATGAAAGTTAGGATTATTTTAATTTTTATTTTCTGGTTTACGCCCGGTTACATCTTTGCGTTGGAATTATCATTACCGGAATATAAAAGCATTGCTCCAGGGGTATGGTATGGAGAGGTCAAGGAGAAAGATCCTCCGGTTATTTATCACGTTATAAAGGTGGATTTGAATGTTGATAGAGTTGCGATAAGACCGCTCCGGCCTATGGAATCCGAAACTTTAGGGCAGACAGTGTCCCGCATAGATTCAGAGAGATTTTCTCTAGTAGGAGCAATAACAGGTGATTATTATCTCAGGTTAATAGACTATAAGCTTATAGTTCCATGGGGAATTCTGGTCGAAGATGGCAGGTTGCTTTTTTCCCCCACTGGAAAATCAGCTTTATGTTACAACGCAGAGAAAAAATTCCATATTTCAGTGCCGACAATGGCCGCCCGCATCTGGAATAGAACTGATTCCTCCGAAGTTAGCGTAACTGCTGTTAATCGACAGATTAGATCCGGGGAGACTCAATGCGGAATCTATAACTCAATCTGGGGCGCTTTCGCTCCGGATTTCCCGCAAGGTTTTGCAATTACCGTAACGGGTGATTCCGAGTTTCGTCTTGACCGGCCGATCAAAGGCATGGTTACTGGAATCAGTCGTCTTCCCTTGAAAGCCTCGATTCCCCAGGGAGGTTTTGTCATAATCATGGAGAAACCGCATCTCCCTGATCTGCTAAAGCTGGGAAGCCAGGTTATAGTGAATATCGAGGTATCTTCTTCTCCTGAAAATGCTATTGGAGGGGGGCCGCGGATATTACGGGAGGGAAAAGTCAGCATTGAACTAAGTCAGGAAAATTTCGGTGTCGGTAAGGCTTTCTATATAAAAAATTCCCGACACCCTCGGAGCGCGGTCGGTATCGACCGGGATGAGAAAACGATGTTTTTGGTCGTTGTCGAAGGCAGGTCGGCTGAAAGCCAGGGCATGAATATGAAGGAGTTGGCCAAGCTGCTCTTATCACTGGGCGCGACCGAGGCGATGGCTTTTGACGGTGGTCGTTCGGTTAGCATGTATGCCGCCGGAAAAGAGGTGGTTAAAGGGGATCGGCAGATGGCGGACGCCCTTGGAGTTTTTCAAATTAAACCATGAGGGTTTTTCAACGCTATTTAACTTATCTGGGACTAATCATCTTCGCAGCTACTTTTTTTCTGCCTCTGGGATTTTACAATTCCCCCCTAGGCCGCTTCCGGTGGTCTCTCGATTCCGTCTTTCTGGCCGAAAGTCCCGGTGAATCAATGGCTTTTGTCGGGATCTGTCTTGCGATCGCCTACCCATATATATGGGCTTTAACAAGCGCGTACATCTTCTTTTTCAATCGTTATCCCGGCCGCTGGGCAGTCCGGATCCAGTTCCTATGCCACTTATTCGGTGGAATTCCGATTACCGTCCTCGGCTTAACTCTAATCCTGCTTAAAGCCGAGTTTCCCCCCGTCGGGGTGCAATGGATAGCGTTACTTTTTCCGGTTGGACTCATACTGATCCTTCTGGTGATAGCGACGATAGTCAAACCTCCCCGCCGTTTCCCGGCTCTGGTCGCCACCGCGCTGATTTTATTCACACCCCTTCAGTTCATTCTTTATCATTTTATACTCCTTGACGGCGGTTTCGGCTGGGGCTATTTACTGGGAGGAGGGGGGGCCTTGATCGGTCTCATCGGAAGCTCTGCTCTTATTTTCAGGTCATGAATAAACAGATTGCCTCATGTCAATTTCCTGGAATATTTTATTATCAATCATTGAGCAAAAAGCACTGATCGTGATTTTAATATAGACAGCTTTCATCCAACCGCATATCGTAAGAAAGTTATGGTCTAAGTAGAAAAAACTGAAACTTATCCGACCGAATTTGTTTCCGGCGGGAGTCAGATCGCCTGATGCCGATAAAATTTAAAGACAGTATATCTCTGGTCTTACTATTCTATAATGAGGAAGAAAACGTGGTCCGGGTGGTTGGGGATCTGAGGGAAACCCTTGCCACCGCCGGATATGATTTTAACCTGATACTCGTTGATAATGGTTCCCGGGATCGGACTCCCGCTCTTATTCAGGAGCTGATTGATAAAGACTCCCGTATTAAGAAAGTTACAGTAAAAAAGAACCTTGGTTTCGGCTGGGGTGTTATCAACGGCCTGGCTGCGGCTCGAAATTCCTGGGTGGGTTATATGGGCGGCGACGGCCAGGTCGATCCGGAAGATGTGATCAAGCTGCTCAATTTGCGGCAATCAGGTTATGATCTGATCAAGGTGAGAAGGACACTGCGTCAGGATGGATTTGTCCGGGCCTGGATCTCCAATGTTTACGTGATGATGACCTGTCTCTTATTCGGGATTCCTTTTTATGATGTCAACGCCACCCCCCGGATTTTCAGAAAAAAATTGTTGAAAAAATTTCGGCTCTCTTCCCGGGACTGGTTCCTGGACGCGGAGCTTATGATCAAATCCGAACTTCTGAGTTTAACCGTCAAGGAAGTTCCGATTATTTTTCAAAAGAGGTCGGGGGGCAGTTCAAATGTCAATTTGGGCACAATTTTCGAGTTTCTTAGTAATCTAATCAAGTTTCGTTTCGGAAAGGAGTTAAGAGAATGGAAGAGAAAAAACCTATCAAAGTCGTAATTTTATGCGGGGGGAGAGGAACCCGCCTGGTGGAAGAGACCGAGTATCGACCCAAGCCGATGGTGAGGGTCGGCCCCCGCCCGATACTCACGCATATTATGGATATTTATTCGGGTTATGGATTTAAGGACTTTATCCTGACCTTGGGGTATAAGGGAGAGGTGATTAAGGACTACTTTCTCAACTTTGATTACTATACCAACGATTTTACGATCGATCTCGAAGAAGGAAAGGTCATCACTCCCCATACCCGTCGTCATCCCGACTGGCGGATAACCCTGGCCGATACCGGGGAGGAGACCCTGACTGGAGGCCGGATCAAGAGAATTGAACAGTATATCGAAAATGATACTTTTATGATGACTTATGGCGACGGGGTGAGTGATATCGATATTTCCGCGCTCCTGGCTTACCACCGCGAGAAGGGTAAAATTGCCACCGTCACCGGTGTCCGCCCGATGACCAGATTCGGTGAGTTAGAGATTGAAGACGGACTGGTGAAAGAGTTCCGGGAGAAGCCTCAGGTTCAGACCGGCCTGATTAATGGAGGATTCTTCGTCTTCGAAAAAGGAGTCTTCGATTATCTCTCCGAAGATGGTTCGCTGGAAAAAGAGCCCCTGGAGAATCTGGCCCGTGACGGCCAGCTGGCAATCTTCCCCCATGAAGGTTTCTGGCACTGTATGGATACCTACCGGGACATGGAGAATCTGAATAAACTCTGGGCATCGGGTGTCGCTCCCTGGAAAAAATAGACCGCTAAGGAAAGCAGGAATGCAGGAAAAGGGAGAAATGAATATCCAATATTCAACCAACCTTCGCCAAGGCTACGGCGGGCATGCAAGGAATATCCAATGAATAAGGTCACCCCGAAACAAGTTCTGGATGTCGGTGCGAAGCGGATATCTTGCCGTTAGGCGGGACAGCACAAGCACTTGGATATTGGATATTCCTTGTTGGTTATTGGGTGTTCAAAAAGAAGAAAATTAGAGAATAATAATCTGAAAATTTTGACAGAAACGCATAAGGATAAACTCATGAGTAACGATTTTTGGAATAACAGAAACGTTTTCATCACCGGGTGTACCGGTCTGCTGGGATCCTGGATGACCGAGTCACTTTACCGGAAGGGGGCCAATGTAGTGGGCTTGATCCGGGACCTGGTCCCTCAGTCTAATTTAAGAAAGCTTGCCTGCTGGGATAAGATAAATATCGTCCGGGGAGAGGTGGAGGATTATTCGCTTCTGGAACGGGCTTTAAACGAATACGAGATTGATACCGTATTTCACCTGGCCGCCCAGACGATAGTCAGTATCGCCAATCGGGCTCCCCTGGCTACATTTGAAGCCAATATCAAGGGCACCTGGAATATGCTGGAAGCCTGCCGCCGGGTGGAGACGGTGAAACAGGTAGTAGTGGCTTCCAGTGACAAGGCATACGGAACTCATATAGAACTTCCCTATACTGAAGAAGCCCCTCTTAATGGTCGGCACCCTTATGATGTATCGAAAAGCTGCGCCGATTTAATCGCCCGGACTTATTATGAAACCTACGGCCTCCCGGTCAGTGTAACCCGGTGCGGCAATCTCTATGGCGGAGGTGACTTAAACTGGAACCGGATTATTCCGGGGACGATCCGGAGCATATATAATGGTGAGACTCCTATTATCCGGAGTGATGGAACCTATATCCGGGACTATTTTTATGTGAAAGACGCGGTGGAAGGTTACATTCTCCAGGCGGAAAAGACCGCCGAGGAAGGAGTAATAGGGGAGGCATTTAATTTCAGTGATGAGCGTCAGATCAATGTTTTAGAGCTCGTCACTCTGATACTCAAGCAGATGGGGAAAGAAGAGATCACTCCCGTGATTCTCGACCAGGTGAAGGGAGAGATAAGGCACCAGTATCTCTCCGCTGAAAAAGTCGGCCGGGTTTTGGGGTGGAGACCGCTCTATACGATGGAGGAAAGCCTGAAAGAGACGATAGAATGGTATCTGAAATTTTTCCGGGAGAATGAAGCGGCGCGCGGAAAGTCTGACTGATCAGTCGGATCCGTCGAATTGGTCCGATAAATTGCCCCCGGACGCTGTTAGCGCCCCATGAACTTGACAATTTCCATGAGCGATTTTAAAAATATGCCGGTTTTAGTTACTGGCGCAGAAGGTTTTATCGGGTCCCATCTTTGTTCCCGGCTGGTTAGGGAAGGTGCCCGGGTGGCCGCGCTGGCTTGTCCCGGAGCTGATCTATCGCGTTTATCCAACCTCTCCGATAAGATTTCCATTAATTCTCTTGATGTTCGGGAGATTGATCGCTTAAAAGAATTTGTGGCAGCCGAAAAACCGCAAAGAATTTTTCATCTGGCCGCGATTACCGATGTCGACCGTTCCTGGGATAGTCTGCCCATGGTCACCGATGTCAATCTCGGAGGCACAATTAACCTGCTCCGGGCTTTGAGTTCAATAGATTACGAGATTCTCATCACCACCTGCACCGCTGAAGCTTACGGGCGTAATCCGGCACCCTTCCTCGAGGAGATGCCGCTCGATCCCATTTCGCCTTATTCCTTCTCCAAGGCGGCCGCCAGCTCTTTCTGCCGGATGGCAGCCGCTTCCCTGGGAGCTTCCGTCCGCGTTCTCCGTCTTTTTCTGGTTTACGGCCCCGGCCAGGGCGAAGAACGTTTTCTCCCCCAGTTGATCCGGGCCGCGCTCACCGGACAGTCGTTCCGGATGACGGCCGGCGAGCAGACTCGTGAATACACCTATATAGACGATGTTGTCGAAGGATTTCTGCTGGCTGCCAGGAAAGGCCATGGAGAGGGAGAAGTATATAACCTGGGCAGCGGGCAGGAGATATCCCTGAAGAGCCTGGTTGAAAAAGTGGGGGAGATAACGGGCAAAAAAGTAAAACTGGACGGAGATATCCTTCCTTACCGAGAGAATGAGATCCGGCGGTTTTTCGGCGACCATCGACTTGCTTTCAAAAGTCTGGTCTGGCGGGCTGAAACTTCCCTGGAGGATGGGCTGGCCCGGACCATTGACTGGTATCAACAAAATTACAAATAATCATGTGGTAGTAAAACAGGTTGAATTGATCGCGACTGTCAACCAAGCGCCGGCAGCTATTTGTATATTTGTTTATAACCAATTGCTCCACAAACAGTTTCAGGGCAATTCTTATTTTTTCTATAATTTTGTAATCTATTTTATGTTTTAAAAAACCTGCAAAAAAACATTTGACTCTATCTGTTCTATAGGGTAGCTTCACCCCTTGAATCAACTGATTAGGATTCTTACGGTATTTAGCGAGATCCCGATTTTATTTGCTTTGAATCCAGAGCAGATCGGGAAATAATTTAACTTTATTTTTTCATTAGAAAAAATAAAAGGAGGAAGAATTTGAAGAAGTTTATGGTAGCAATTGTAGTATTGTTCGTGGTTACGGTGTTATGTCCGGTCACCCGAGTTTTCTCGGCCTGTGACCCGGAGCCGGTAATTATAAATGAACTCCCGCGGATGGGTTCCGGTTGGTCCGGTAGCGTGGCCTGGTACAACGGCAAAATTTATGAGGTCGCCGATAACACCAGTTACGCTTTGGTCAAAGATCCGGTTACGGGTGCACATGAGGATACTATTTCTTTCGGGAGCTGGGCCGCCGATGACACCAAGGGTTTTACCTACGACCCCTTCCGGGGAACCTTCTGGTGCAAGGTAGGACAGTATGCCTACGAGGTCGCCGTGACCGGAGGCAATTATCTTTCAAGGATTAATGTCAATTCCGGAGGATTTGCTTTTGGAATCTGGTGCGATCCCGACGAGGAGAATGTGATGTGGGTAGCCGATCCGGTATATGAGCAGGTTCGGAAACTTAATATGCTTACTGGTGAAGTTCTCCAGTATGTCAATACCGACTTTAATGTTCGGGGAGTTTCCCGGGCAGGGGATACCCTCTGGTGTGTTCGGGCCGGAGAGCCCGGCGACAGGGGAGTGATTATTCAGATAGATATGGATGGAAATGAGCTCTGCAAGTATTTTCTTCCCAGGGAGAAGTATGACCATGATGCCGGGGGTTGTGACATTGATCCCGACGGTTATCTTTGGGTAGAGGGAGGAAAGGAAACTGCTATCTACCAGTTAGATATCGGCTACATTCCCACTACTCCGACACCGGCAACTTCGCCGACTCCGGCTGCTCCGGTGATGGATTCCGGGGATTACGACGGCGACGGGTTTTCGGATATTGCTATATTCCGTGAGAGCTCGGGTCTTTGGGCAATTAAAGGAGTCACCAGGGTTTACTTCGGAGCTAATGGAGATATCCCGGTATCGGGAGACTTTGACGGTGATGGGACAACCGATACTTCCATTTTCAGAGGCTCAACCGGTCTCTGGGCGGCACGAGCAATCACGAGAGCCTATTTTGGCGCTCAGGGTGATACTGCCGTTCCCGGTGATTACGATGGTGATGGTTTTTGTGATACGGCCATATTCCGCCCGGCTTCCGGACTGTGGGCGGTCAAAGGTATTACGCGCGCATATTTTGGATCGAGTTCCGATCAGCCGGTTGCGTTATATGCCGGTGGCCGCGCGGCCGGGAAAGATATCGCTATCTTCCGTCCGAGCACTGGTCTCTGGGCGGTCAAAGGTCTGACCAGAACCTACTTCGGGACCATGGGTGATGTTCCCATTATAACGAACGAAAACTCAGCGGAAGAAATTCCGGGAATTTTCCGGCCCGCTTCCGGACTCTGGGCATTGATAAATGGATCCAGAGCTTATTATGGGGCCATGAGCGATCAGCCGGTCCCCGGGAATTACGGCTACCTGCCGGGAAATATTGGAATTTTCCGGGAGAACAGCGGTCTCTGGGCTATCAAGGATCTGACAAGGGTTTACTTCGGATCTTCCGGTGATATCCCGGTATCGGGATTGGCGATCAATCCTTCCAGTGCTTCAGGCTCCTAAAGAAGTTGCTGGTTGAGAATGAGTGGAGAGAGGCCCCGCCTAGTTCAGGCGGGGCCTTTTTCTATCTATAAAAAACCTGCATTGATAAAGCTTATGACAACTTACAAATATGTAACAATTCTCAGTCTGATCGTCTCCATCCGATTGTCCCTGGTTTGTTCTCCGGCCAGTGCTGTCTGTAACCCGGAGCCGGTAATTGTAAACGAGCTCCCGCGGATGGGTAAAGGTTGGTCCGGTAGCGTGGCCTGGTACAACAGCAAAATTTATGAGGTCGCCGATGCCACCAGTTACGCTTTGGTCAAAGATCCGGTTACGGGGGTACATGAGGATACTATTGCTTTCGGGAGCTGGGCCGACAATGACACCAAGGGTTTTACCTACGACCCCTTCCGGGGAACCTTCTGGTGCAAGGTAGGACAGTATGCCTACCAGGTCGCCGTGACCGGAGGAGATTACATCAGCCGGCTAAATGTTCAGCGGGATGGTTTTACATTTGGAATTTGGTGCGATCCTGACGAGGAGAATGTGATGTGGGTTGCCGATCCTGTCGATGCGCAGGTTCGGAAGCTTAATATGCTAGACGGATCGGTTCTCCAGTATGTCAATACCGACTTTAATGTTCGGGGAGTTTCCCGGGTAGGGGATACCCTCTGGTGTGTCCGGGCCGGTGAACCAGGTCAGACAGGCGTGGTTATCCAGGTGGATATGGAGGGAAATGAACTATGTAAATACACTCTTCCCGAGGCGAAGTATGACCATGATGCCGGGGGTTGTGACATTGATCCCGACGGTTATCTCTGGGTTCATGGAGGAAAGGACACTGCTATCTACCAGTTCGATATAGGCTATGTTCCCACCACTCCGACACCGTCGGCTTTGCCGACTCCCGTTTCCCTGGTGATTGATTCGGGAGATTATGACGGTGACAGCACCTCGGATATCGCTGTTTACCGGGGTGCTTCCGGACTCTGGGCAATCCGGGATGTTACCCGGGTATACTACGGGAGAAACGGGGACACCCCCGTTTCCGGAGATTATAATGGCGATGGAACCACCGATCTAGGGCTCTACCGGAATTCGATCGGTCTCTGGGTGGTTCGGGGTATTACCCGGTCTTACTTTGGAGATTCTGAAGATATCCCCGTTCCCGGTGATTACGACGGTGACGGAGACTGTGATCTCTCGATTTTCCGGCCTTCCTCCGGTCTCTGGGCGGTAAAATCGGTTACCCGGGCTTACTTCGGTTCCCCGGCTGATATTCCGGTCCCACTTTATTATGGTAATCGATCGGCCAAGTATATGGCAATATATCGTCCTGCCAGTGGTCTATGGTCTATCCGTGGTCTTGGCCGGGGGTATTTCGGAGGGCCGTCCGATCAGCCCATTCCGGCCAATTATGACGGTGCCGCAGGAGGGACGGATCTTGGTATATTCCGGGATTCCAACGGCCTCTGGGCGATCCGGGGAGTTACCCGGGTTTACTTCGGCCGAGCGGGTGATCAAGCCGTCCCCGGTTCATATCGGGGCGGTGATATCGCGGAGATGGGAATATTTCGGAGTTCTTCTGGACTTTGGGTAATCCGGGGGGTGACCCGGGCTTACTTTGGCGGGGCCAATGATATCCCGGTCAGCGGACGGGTCCCGGATTTTTTGAGCGATCGTCCCCTGGTGGATTCCAGTGACTATAACGGTGACGGGACCGATGACATCGCCGTATTCCGTCCGTCCACCGGTCTCTGGGCCATCCGGGGAGTCAGCCGGCTATATTTCGGCCAAAGCGATGACATCCCGGCGCCGGGAGATTATTCCGGCGCCGGCACTACTATGGTCTCCGTCTATCGGAGCAACGGACATCTCTGGAATGTTCGGAACCTGACCCAGGTTAATTTTGGATCGAGACTCATCCAGCAGCCGGTGCCGGCCGACTATACCGGGGATGGGATCTCTGATATGGGATTTTATTATGACGGACTCTGGACCATCCGGATCCAGTTTCCGATCCCCTACGTTTTTGAGGTTCAATTCGGACAGGCCGGCGATCAGCCGGTCCCCGGGAACTACGGCGGTGGGAAGAGCGAATTACTGGCGGTATTCCGCCCGTCGACCGGCCTCTGGGCGGTCAAGAGCCTGACCAGCATCTATTTCGGGATAGACGGAGATATTGGGATGCCGGCCGACTATAATGGAGACGGTGTCAGCGATCCTGCGGTCTATCGTCCCGACCAGGGGAAGTGGATAGTAAGAAATATCACGGCCGTGAATTTTAAAGACTACGACGGTACTTTGCCGCTGGTGGGAGATTTTGACGGCAATGGAACCTATGGGATGGGACTTTTCCGTCCGGCCGACGGTCTATGGCAGATTAATGATCTCACCCGGTTTTACTTCGGGGGGTGTGCCGATATTCCTGTCTCCGGCTCGCCCGATGCTTATTCTTTTTGATCTTTGGTTTCTCTGGTATTGCTGGAAATTACTATTGCCTGAAAGTATATATGGGAAACGGTATTAATCTATTATTCCCTTGATTATCCGCCAGTCTAATCCCGGGTTAAATGCTTACTGCCTATCAAGAAATCAAGGCATTCTTTCCCCTCAAAGGCACTCCGAGAGCAGTAACGGAAGAGAAGTACTCCTTTAGGAGTATGTTGATTTTTAATTTATAATTCTGGATGAAAAACACAAATATACAAAAGTTGGTTCCCGGATTATTGATAACGCTAATTGTTTTCGCGGCGTTACTGGCAAGAATATGTGGAATCGGTTGGGGTGATTTAATCGCTGGTAACCATGATGAGAGGGTCCATTTAATTACTGCTTACTCCTTTTATGGGGGTGAGTTTAATGTCAAGAATATTATCAACAGTCACGGTATCCGGGATTCTCTTGTTTTCTATCCTTGGTTCGGTATGTATATTGTTGCCCTGGTCGGGTGGTTGTATGGATTGATCTCTTATATGGGAAGTTTATTCTCTTTTTTGCTTAGTTCTCAGCCGGAAATTAAGCTCTCTTCAATCAGAATGATGCCTATTCGGGAATTTCTGCTTTTGGGAAGATTAGTTGTAGCGTTGGCCGGGACTATGACAGTTTATATTACCTACCGTATTGGTCGCCGGTTAATCAGCAAAAGAGTTGGGTTGATAGCCGCGGCTTTTTTAGCTTTCAATTGCTATCATATCGCTAATTGTCACTGGCTGAAAAACGACATTTTAGCGTTATTTTTACTTACTCTGGCCCTTTTATTTATTACCCGGGTAAAGATAACCGGCCTCCTTCGTGATTATCTTGCTGCAGCTTTTTTCTCTGCTCTGGCGGTGGCGTCCAAGTATAATTATTTCCCGGTCTTAGCCTTGTTATTGTTTGTTCATTGGCAGCGAAAGCGTGCTGGTGGATGTTCCTGGTGGAAAGTATTTATCGACCCAAAACTTTTAATCACCGGCCTGTTTTATGTAATTATAGTTTTCCTGGTTTCTCCGGTTTTATATCAAAATGGACTTGTTTATATTGTCAATTATATGCGTTACCTATGGCAGCTCCCCCAGAGTTTTTTAGTGTCGGGTTCCCATAAAAATTTATCCCAATCTTTTATAGTCGGCTGTTTGGCGCGAACCGTTGATTTAATCAGTTACACCATCAAAATGAAAGCGGGAATGGGTCTATATGTGCCGATGCTGGGCGTTATCGGGATTTTATATTGTTGGTTGTGCCGGAAGAGGGACCTGGTTTTTTTAACGATATTTCCTCTGGGTTACTGTTTTTTTATTGTGCTAATGACTGCCAACGCGGGTTTGAGGTTTCAAGAAGCTATTCCTCTTTATCCGTTTTTATCCTTGTTGGCCGCAGTTGCTATTGTTAAATTCTGGGAACGTTTCGGCAGAAGATGGAAAAATTTACTGACGGGAGTGACTGTCGGTATATTCTTATTTCCGTATCTGATTGCAGTGATCCAGCTGGATTTTGGTTACTGGCAACTTAGCACCCATGTTTGGGGAAGTAGATGGGTTATTCGAAATATTCCCCCGGGGTGCACCATTGTTAGAGAAAAAAGGACAGTATCTTTGGAAAGAGAAAAGTATAATATATTTACCATTAGAGATTTCTGGAAAATAAAAGTGGATAAGTTGAGAGAAGACGGCGTTGATTATTTGTTTGCCGCGACTCGAAATGAAGATCAGGTGATGGGACAATCCGGTTTATTCAGCTCCCCCCATCCCGGTGAAAAATTTTACTCATCTCTACCTGAAGAGTATAGATTAATCAAAGCTTTCAATCTGGGGGTAATTCCATACAGAGGAGGGGGTGTTAAGGTCTGGCAGCTCCGCCGGGATGCTCCTTTCTGTCCCGCCGGTATGAATTCAAGTTTTATCCGTCGGATTCAAAGCGATCTCTGTTTTGAATCCGAGGACATTCTTTTTATTGACCCGCTTGGTCGCTGTGAGGGTAATACAAATTTTATTGTTCCCCCGGAATGCCAGAGGGGCCGGATACTCATATCACCCGTGTCTCTTCCTGAAATCGGCTTGCAGATCCTTAACGGAAATCGGGAGGGAAAGATCTATGTGAGAGAGAGACTGAAAAAAAGAGCCGAAAAATTTAAACCGGGGAAAAAGAGGCAATATATTTTTACTCCGGATTCCGGTTTCCCATTTATCAAGAGTTCTTATCATGTTAGTGTCTCTTCTTCCTGGAAAACTCCTTGTCTGGTTCGGATTCAACCTGATATGTATAGTATTGGTCTGGGATATTATGAACTGGGAGAGTATGAAAAAGCCTTAACCTATTTAAAAAAAGCGGCCCAATCCGCCCCGAATGATTGGTATCCGCTTTTTTTGCTTAGCTCGGCGTATAATCATCTGGGGATGAAACCGGAATCTGTGCTATATCAAGCAGAAATAAATAAAACATTTCCGGAGTATGGTTCCGCTATTAGCCAACTCACCGACAATGAAGCTTCCATTATAGAGTGGCAAAATCGATTCAAAAAATGGTCCGGTTATTCGGCCTCCTGGATGGCCTGTCGGACTGGTTATATCTGGTATGCAGAGGATTTATCTGTGGTTAAAGAGGATCAAAGCGGAATTTGCCGGTTGAAAAAATCCAGATTTTATTTGCCTTCTGGTGAATATAGGATAAGAATTGTTTTTAAAAAAAATGCCCCAAAAAGTCTGTTGCCGTTTAGTATTAAACTTGCACGAGATAACCACGACTTTAAAAAATGGGTATTGGATAAAAGTAGCCCCGGCGCCGACATGGTTTTTTCAAACTCCGAGTTCGGCATCCCGTTCACTCTTAGCGTCGAGACAGATTCCAATGATTTTTCCGGGATCAAAACAGTTTATCTTTCTCCTACTATAAACTTTTTTCGATCCCGGGTAAAAAAATATTTGACTAACATGAAATACAATGGGGAATAGGATGCCAGTTAATAATAATAATAATGATAATAAAATAAAAGTAACGGTAGTAACCCCTATTTATAATAATGCTTCGATGATAGGGGAGTGTCTGGATAGTTTTTTGCCCCAGGATTATCCTAACTACGAGGTAATCGTGGTTGATGACGGTTCTACCGACAATACCCGGGACGAGGTCCGGAAATACCCGGTCAAGCTGATCAGTAATCCGCATCTGGGGATCTCCGCGGCCCGTAATGCCGCGGTCCGTGCGGCGGAGGGTGAGATCATCATGACCATGGATTCGGACCTGAAGGTGCCTTCCGACCTGATCAGCCGGATGGTGGAACCGCTTCTGGCCGATGAGAAGAGGGGGGTGGTCATGTCCTGGTGGGATATCTCCAACCCGGAAAACCTGGTAGCCGCTTTGATCTTCAGGGGGTATGAATACTATGTCCGTAACCTCTCCGAGCCCAATTTTTTCTGGGGGTATTGTTTCGCGATCAAGAAGAAGATCTTCGATGAGGTGGGATATTTTGACGAAACACTCCCTCTGGTTGAGGATGTCGATTTCGCTTACCGAATGATTGAAGCCGGCTATACGGTCAAGATACTCAAGGACGTACGGGTCTACCATTATTTCCGGGATAGCCTTTGGAAACATCTTTCCCGGCATTTTAAGACCGCCCGGCATAAATTTCTCTATGTCCGGCGGGAAAAAAGGTTCACCGATCAACGGGGAACGGTGATGGAATACATCAAACTTATTCTTCATTTATTCACCGTACTTTCAATCGTGGTCTTGCCCTGGTATCCCCTCGTTTTCGTGGTTTTTCTGGCGTTGTCTTTGCTCAGCCATCTGCCTATGACCGTCTGGTCGATGAAAAAAGGTTTTAAATATATCTTGATGATGCCCTTCGAATTCTTAACCAAGTGCGCCTGGGCGCTCGGAGTGGGCCAGGGCTTTGTCTGGCTGCTACGGGGCTATAATCCTTCGCCGAAAGACTTATAAAAAATAAAAACTGAACGTCGAACGCCGAACGTCCAACATCGAACTTCGAACGTGGCGGGCCAGAGGATTTTGCCAGTGCGTCGTTCGAGGTTAGATGTTCGAAGTTTGGCTTTTAATTTTCTTATAACCTGATACTCTGAAAACTTGAAATATGCTTCCTCCAATACCTGAAAACGTATATCGACTCTATGATGGTCTCCAGTTCTGGGAACGTTGGCATGTGAGACTACGATGGAGGCTATGTCCCTTCCTCCAGATCGCCGACCATATTCCGGCGGAAGGCCGAATCGTCGATATCGGTTGCGGCCGGGGACTGCTGGCCAATTATCTAGCGTTAGGAAGTTCTTCCCGCCGAGTTATCGGGATCGACAAACAGGTAAAAAGAATAGAAGCCGCGCGGGCGTCAATCAAGGGGAGAGATAACATCAACTTTTACCTCCGGGACGCCCTTGAATTGCACGATCAGGAATTCGACGTCATCGTGGTCAGCGATATGCTTCACCATCTCACCTATCCCCAGCAGGATAAGCTGCTCGAACATTGCTATCGGATCCTGCCGGAAGGCGGAATCTTGTTGATGGAGGATGTAACCCCGGATCCGAAATGGAAGTGGATATCCCATTTCCTGATCGACCGAACCCTCAACTGTGGGAGAAGACAGAACTTCCGCCGTCTCGCCGATTGGAAACGTCACCTGGAAAAGCTGGGGTTCGAAGTGGAGCATTTCCCCGCCCACCGCCATATACCATTGCCGGATTTCCTTCTCAAATGCCGTAAATGAATATACATGAATACCCGGGCAAAACTTAAGATGGCTCTTAAATATCCGTCCGCGGCACGGGAGAGAATCCGTTCCCGGATTCTTTCCCGGATGAAAGTATCTCCCCTCATAAAAAAAGGAATCACGGCCGCTCCCGACCCCATTACCGTCAGTATCAACCTGACCCATCTCTGCAATCTGAGATGTAAGATGTGTGGGCAGTGGCGGCGGCAAGACGTCTATCGGAAAGAGGTTTTGCCCCTGGAGAAATTGAAGGAACTGATCGATGAGGTCGCGGTCAGCCGCCCGAAGATATATATCTGGGGAGGTGAGCCTCTCCTCTATCCCGATTTCAGCGGTTTGATCAGGTACCTGAAAGATAAGAAACAGTACACGATCGTTAATACCAACGGGGTGCTGCTGAAAAGATACGCCGCCGAGCTGGTTGACCTCGAGGTGGACGGTCTGGATATTTCAATCGACGGCCCCCCCGAAATCCATGACAAGATCCGGGGAGTTCCGGGAACTTTTGGGAAGGTGATAGAAGGTCTCCGGCTCCTGAGGGAATGCCGTCTAAAATCCGGGCAGAGGAAACCGATGGTCAAGGCGATCTTCACCATCAGCGAGATGAACCAGGACAAGCTGGAAGAGACCCTCGATCTTCTCGAAGAATCCGGACTTTTCGATGCCGTTATCTTCAACCTGGGCTGGTTCACCACCGAGAAGATCGGCCGGGCCACTGACCGGATTTTCCGGGAATATCTGGGCTGTGAATCTTCATCCTGGAAAGATTTCGTAGGAGCCCTGGGGAAGGTTGACCCCGAAAAGGTTAAAACGTTCATGGAAATAGTCTCATCCCGCAACCGCAAAAATTCCCTCCCGGTCTTCTTTATTCCTTCTCTGGCTTCGAAAGAGGTGGAAGATTATTATTCCCGCCCCGCTTCTTTTATGGGTAGAAAAGCGTGCTATAGCCCCTGGCTTACCCTGGAGATCCGTCCCAACGGAGACGCCACTTTCTGCCCCGATTTTCCCGACTATATCATCGGCAATATATTAGAGGAACCCTTCGAGAAAATCTGGAACGGGGAGAAGGCGCATAAGTTCCGCCGGCTTCTGATCGAAAAGGGGCTTTTCCCCCTCTGTTCCCGCTGCTGTGGATTGTACGCGTAGGTTCTCAGTCATTATGTGCGGGTAATTTATCTATTAATAGTCCTCTTGTTGCCGGGTTGCCAGATATCTTCTATCCGATAAGATCAGCGATATATTGGTTGCCTTTCTCTGTGTAATGACCTTTTGATGTCGGATAACCGGGGAGGTCTCTTTGGAGAAATAACTCAGAAACATCTTGAGGGGCCAAACCGCGAAAATTATCAATCAGATTAATGAATAACCATCCATTTTATTCAGTCTGAGAAGAGAGGAAACTCTGCATTTGCCAGCTCCGTCATCACCCAGACGTTGTAGAGATGGGATGGGAAACAATGCGCCCCCCAGATAAGACAGATCAGGATAACGCTGAAAAAATCCACCAGCCCCAGTAAATAATCCATTCCGAGTGGTATTTTATTTCAAGCAATGGATTTATTAAAGTTACTGCTTCGGAATTTTCTCTCCCGAAATCCTTCGGGATCCCGGTTTGTTGAATTGATATTATCGGGACCGAAATACTTCGGGATACCGGATTTTTTAATATTTAGTCTCGGGACAATAAACCGCAGATTAAACGGATTATACGGCTTGCTTCTTTCTAATCAGCATAATCCGTTTAATCCGCGGTTAAATAAGTTGCGGAGCGAAGTTCCAGTTTGGATGCTAAAGATATTTTTGGTACTGCTTCAATATAATTATGTTAGTCTTTTTTTGAAACTAAATTAGCCTCCCCGGTGGCGGGACTAATTTAAAAGGCACTAAAATGACTAACCACAAGCGAATTATTTTTTTTCTTCTCATTTTGGCCCTCGTCCCCCGGGTATTTTCTTTAGTGACCTTTGATTTTATCGATTCCGGCGGCGGGAGCGATAGTGTTACTTACATCTCCCTGGCCCGCAACCTCTTCAGCGGGGAAGGTTATACGGAGTTCGGATTGCCTCACACCGTCCACCATCCTCTTTATCCGATCATGATCGGCCTGGTCTGGCAGGTAGCAGGCGACCTCCTTCTCTCCGCCCAGATGGTATCGTGTCTTGCCGGGATTCTGCTGGTAGTTCCGGTATATCTTATGGCCTCAAGCATGTTCGGGCGCCGTACCGGGATTATGGCGGGGTTGATGACAGCTCTTTTCCCAATACTGGTTTACGGCTCAACCGAGTCCTTCTCCGAGTCACTATATACCCTGCTTCTGATCTCAGGAGTGGCCGCGGGTTGGTTTTCGTTCCGTTCCCGCCGGTGGTATCCGGCAGTCTTTTCCGGAATACTTCTGGGGTTGAGTTTTCTCACCCATCCGCTCGGAGTCGTCTTTCTTCCCCTGGTCGCGGGATTCAATCTTCTGATCGGATCGTGGCGGTTGCGCGCCTGGAATAGGAGAATCCACTCTGCCGTGCTGATAGTTTTCGGATTCATCCTTGTATGCCTTCCTTTCTGGCTCCATCTACACTCGGTAACCGGGAACTGGCAATTGAGCGGAAGCAGTCATTACCAGGATTTCGGGCTCCGTTATGACCAGAGCCGGGGTGTAAATGAGAGCAAGGTAATATTTGACCATATGGAATCTCTTTTTGAACCCGATCGCACCACTGATATGGATCCTGACCATAAACCGATGGGCATGGGTGAATTGATCGTTTCTCATCCGGACCGTTTTTTAGGGATAATCCGTTTTAACCTGATCGATGGATATCATGAGGCCCTTAAGACCGCTCGCTACCTTTCGCTAAGTCCAGCGGTATTTTTTGCTCTGCTGGCGGCCGGTATAATTATTCTGGCTGCTTCATTTTTTTCAGGCTTCTTTCTCCGCCGACAACGATCGGCCATAGGTTATCTGGCTTTGATGTTCACTCCACTTGGTGTCTTTCTGATTATGCAGACTGAACATCGTTATTTCTTTCCCTTTATTCCTCTGGCCCTGATCGCTTTGGCCCACGTTCTTGAGATCGTCGGCGATTTCAGGAGGGGCGCGGTCCGGAAGAAGTGGTTTTACCGGATCGGAATATGGTTAGTTTATCTTGCTCTGGCGGCGGGGAGCATATTCGTGATTTACCGTAAAGCCATCAAATCCGGGGTTCCCTACGAATACAAGATGCTGGGGACTTGGATGAAAAATAACATCCCCGGGATCGAGGACGAAAAGGTGATGATGTTCCGCCTGGGAGTAAGTTACTATGCCAGCTGCGATTGGAATGTTTTCTACTGGGGGGATTTTACCGGTCTGAAGGATTATTTGAAAAAAAGAGACATCCATTATCTGGAGGTGGATAGCTATAAGCTGCACATGCTTCATCCAGATCTGCGTTTTCTTCTCACCGCCGATCCCCTCCCGTCCGATTTCAGCCTGGTGAGGGAAATTGAATTTGATGGAAGAATAATCCGGCTGCTGGAGTTTCAGCCGAAGCCAGAGTAGATAGAGCTTCTCAAGTATTTTGACCCCGGTAATCCAAGGGCACACAAACGATTTTGGGACACGACGATTTTCCCCGACCTCCCCCCCTTTTTGAATATCCAACAGCCAACAAGGAATATCCAATATCCAAGTGCTTGTGCTGTCCTGCCTGACGGCGGGATATCCGTTTCGCTCCGGCATCCCGAACTTGTTTCAGGATGTCATTTTTCATTGGATATTCCTTGTTGGATATTGGATATTGTTGTTCGAAGTTCGATGTTGCACGTTCGATGTTCGACGTTCAGTCTTTAGCAGTGTACTTAACGGTATTCCAGCTTCACCCAATCCAGCATTATCCCCAGCTTACGGGAATCTTTTACCCCCAGCTCCCGGCTCGGCTGCCAAGTGGATGATCTGAAGGTCATGGTGGCAATCCCCGGGCTTGGGATCGTTCCGGATAATTTCAACCGGTAAGTCTTTTCTCCCGGTTGGAGGGTAAGATTTCCCAAATTCTTTCCCTGTAACTCAAAGGATACTGTGCCAATTTCATCCCGGGATATCCCGGTATCGACAACATGAAAATTAACCGTTGGGTCGGTCTCCTCTCCAGGGGCGACCGGTATCCGCAAGACTGCCGTCTGCCGGGTCCAGCGGACCGGAGTCCGGTTGAGGTGTTTCTCCCGGTGATAAAATCCGCTTTCTATGAATAGTTTATCTCCCGGCGTTCCCAGGTTGATCAGAACTTCCTTTCCCGCCGGGTATTTATTGAGAAGTGTTTCGGAAGTATCCGGGAGATTCCGGGACGGGACCTTCCCCCGGTAAGCGTCGCTTGAGTTATTTCCGGAAAGCAGCTTTATGATGGAGTCGGCCAGGACCCGGGCCACAATCCGGCCGCCCCGGCTGGAATAATGAGAATGTTTGTATAGACGGCTCTCCCCTTTCATTTCCGGGGCCGGGTCAACCACCATGATGCCTGATTTTTCCAGTTCATCCAGAACCTGATAATGGGCGCCCCTGGTTCCCCCCTCCAGATATTTTATATCATTTTTTTTAGGGATATGGAGGATGAGAGGAATCTCACCGGCGGCGCGAGCCTCACGGGCAAACTTTTTTAAGATTAGTAAGCTGGTTTGCATCGGCTCACCTTCCGGATCCCAGTAATGGCGCCCCGGCCGATGATCGTACCGGCCCCCGGGCTTAGGTTTATATTCATTAAAAAAAGTATATAATAACGCAAGAAATCTGCTTTTTAGCCAGAATGATTGCCGGTAATTAGCAGGTATATACCAGTATTCATGCTCCGCCAGGGGCGATTGAGATAAATCTTCCAGCACATCTCCGACTTCCGCCGGGGAAATGACCGGTGAGTTTAGCAATTCCAGTTCATCCTCTTCATTGATGAAGAAGCGGGGTTTGGAGAATACCAGCCAGGTATTTCGGCTGTAGAGGGAACGGAAGATATTGACGGTTCTCTTGATGTTTTCCGGCTGAAATCCGAAGACTACGATCTTTGGTGAATACTTCTGCCCAACATAATTCCAGCGGAGATAAGCCTGTCCGATCCCGTATCCGGGGACACCGAAATTCAGGACTTCCGCCGAAATCCCGGCTTCAATCAGATCATCTTCCAGAAATTTGCCCCAGGTTTCATCGAAAGGTTCCTCATCGCCATGAGTAAAAGAATCTCCAAAAAGTGCTATCCTGAGAACCCCCTCCGGCGGAGAGATATGATATTCATTGGGCCGGGACCGGATCCCGGCCGAGTTGGATCTATACATTCCTTCCACGTTGGTCCGATTCGGGCCAATGGTCCAGCCCAGGAGAGGATCGTCGATGACATAAGCTTCGGATTGACGGTCGAAATAATGCTCCATCTTTTGTCGGACCATTTCCACTGGGAAATGGTAGGGCAATAGAGGCCGCTTACCGTAGTATGCCTGTCCGTCCGCGTTGGTCTTGGTTATTAAACGGGCGACAACTTCGCAGAACCCGAGGCCGAGCAGAGTGGCGATAAGCAGAAGAATAAGATTGTTAATCCAGTGGGATTTCATGATGTTTATAGTGATAATATAAATTTAATCAATCCCGTGTCAATTTATTTGGCTCCGGTTTCCGGTTAATATATACTTTCGTGGTACGATTTTTTATAATGTATTTCTCTTTGTTCACGGATTTATGTGGTATAGATTATTTTAGAAAATCAAATCCAGTGGAATTATTGAAAAAATTTCAACAAAAATATTCTGTTAGAGATGATTGAAATATTTTTGGTTTTATCCCAATCGAATCACGATAGTCATTGTTCAAAACATAAAAGTTGTCCCGCCGTCGGTGGTACTAATTTCATATGAGGATGTCCGAAAACCTATATTCCCTTTTTGACACTACTACGGAGACTCACTGGTGGTTTATGGGAAGGAGGAAGATTGTTCTCAGCCTGGTGAGGCAAATCATCGGCGATCTCAACCGCCCCCGGATAGTAGATATCGGTTGCGGAGCGAGAGCTACTTTAAAGCAGTTGGAAGATTTGGGAGTCGCGACCGGTGTCGATATATCATCCAGCGCTGTTAGCTATTGCCGTCAACGCGGCTGCAAACGGGTCTGCCGGGTTGAAGAAGAAGCGTTGCCTTTTGGCGATAATAAAATCTCTCTGATCGTCTCCCTGGACGTATTGGAACATATTGATCACGAGAACCAGCATCTGCGGGAGTATTACCGGATTCTTAAAGATGATGGTAAACTCCTTCTGACTGTTCCCGCCCTTCCCTGGCTCTGGTCCAGCCATGACAGGGCTAACCGGCACCGGCGAAGATACACTCGGAACCACTTAAAACTCTACTGGAAAGAGAGGGTTGGCAGATAGAACGCCTGACCTACTACTGTACTTTTTTATTCCCCCTGATTATGGTTATCAGACTGATCTCGAAATTGGTAAACAAGACTATAAAAAGCTATAACGCTGATTGGAATTTTAAGATTCCGGGATTCGGCATAAACTGGATCCTCTTCCGGATATTCGCCGCCGAAGCTTTCTGGCTTTCACGGGGGCGACTCCCGATTGGTTCTTCCCTTCTGGCTGTCTGTCGGAAACGGTGATTATAGTTTTCAATTTTGGTGAATAATTAAGTGATGAAGCTACAGGAAATAATAGAAGTATTGTTAAGTAACCCGCTGATATATCGTTTACATTCTGCCGGAGTCGATGGGGCCAAGCTATCCGCGATCCAAAATTTTCGCTCCGATTACTCCGGCCTGAAAGTCCTGGATCTGGGCTGCGGACCGGGAAACACGGCCTGCCTTTTTTCCGGGGCGGATTATACCGGTGTTGACATCAACGAAAAATATATCGTCGCCGCTCGAAAAAGGTATCCCGGATTGAATTTTATAGCCGGAGACGGCACTCGGGTGGAGTGGGAGGACGGGTTTGATATCATCCTGATCAATTCTTTATTGCATCATCTGGCTGATAATCAAGTTTCTGAAATCCTGTTGAAATCAGCCGCTGCACTCACTCGAACAGGAAAAATTATTATTCAGGAACCACTGATTCCTGGGAAGAAGGAGTGGTGTCACCGATTGATGATGCATCTGGACCGGGGTAATTATTTTCGGTCTTTAGCTGACTGGAAGCGCTTGCTGGAGGAAGCCGGTTTATTTCCCGATGGCATATATTTCTATCAGCTTCGGGTATTTGGCTTCAAGAGTTATCACATGGTTTCAATGTATCTCGATAAAAGAACTTAGTGCTCCGTTACATAAATACGTCACCGTATTTGTGTGAAGGAGCACTTAGCTTCGAAACTTATTTAAACCGCAGAAACGCAGAGAGCGCAAAGTAGGATTAAAAAGAACAGTCTAAACTGATTGATTAATTTATTGAATCTTAGCACTCTTGGAATAAAACAGGTTCAATCAATATACTCAAATTATCTTTTCTCTGCGTTCTTTGAGTCTTCGTGGTAAAAAGGTTTGTTGATTAAGCACTATGTAGTAGGTATCGGGCTGGGAGTCGGGGTGTGATAACCTATCGGGGTAGGGGATGGAGTGGTTGTGGGTGTAACAGATGGTGAAGGTATCGCGCTCGGAGTAGGAGATGGGGTGACCGGCTGGGGAACTCGGCCGGTGGCCGGGATATCATCAGCGGTTCCGTAATAAACCCGGCTCATCTCTCTGAGCGCCCATAGACCGTTTGTTTCCCGGAAGATCCCCGCTTCCGCCCGAGCTCCACTGTAAGAAGCAGGTACAAGTTGGTCGGTGAATTCTCCATAATAGAACCGACTGTATCCTCTTATGGCCCAGAGGCCGCTTCCGGCTCGAAAAATCCCGGCCTGATCACTGCCGTCACCGGCATAATCAGCCACTACCGGTTGATCATCAGAAGCTCCGAAGTAAAACCGGGTGAAATCCCGGGCGGCCCACAATCCGGTGGAGGGGCGGAAGATAGCTATTTCTTTAGTACGATTGCCCTGGTAGTAACCGGGAACGGGGTTGTCTGACTCTCTGCCAAAATAGCAGCGGGTTATCCCTTGAACCGCCCAGAGTCCGGTTTTTTCCCGGAAGATAGCTATATCACAGAATCCGTCGCCGTTGTAGTCGCCCGGGGCTGATAAGTCCTCGCTTCCCCCGAAATAGACCCGGGTTATTCCGCGGATTGCCCATAGTCCGGATGAAGCCCGGAAGACAGCAATATCCGTGGTTCCATCGTTGTTGTAATCTCCGGAGGCTGGGGTGTCGTTAGAAGCCCCGAAATAAACACGGGTGATATTTCTGATGGCCCAGAGGCCGGAAGAAGATCGGAAGATGGCAATATCACTGCTGCCGTCCCCATTGTAGTCTCCTGAATCGATTATCATGGATGATTCGTCCTGATCAGAGAGGGTGGCGAACCAGGAGTCGGCGATCACCTGGGAACCCTTAGTCCAGACGGGATGTACGCCATCGCTTACCAGAAGGTCTTCCTCCCATGCGCCATAAGCGAGAAATGCTTCAAAGGGATTTGCCAGCAGACATTGCTTTTCCGCAGCCAGGGGTACGATATAATTCCGGCTAAGGTATTTTGTCCATTTATAGAATCCATCTGTTTCGCAGGAAGGAATGATAGTGGACAGGACCGGTTCACAGTCTGATTCACGGGCCCGGTCGATCATTGCTCCCAGGTTATTTTTTGAGATAGAATAGGAAAATCCATCCCCGTAATCATTGGTCCCTCCCATGATCAGGATACGAGAGGCATTGGAACTGTCAACAACTGTTCCGATTCCCGGGCAGGGGCGGATGGGATAACCGGGACCATAGAGAAGGTTGGCAGTATTGCAGCCCGGATAGCCATTGTTATGGATTGTATAGGTTGTAAAATGGGCGGCTTCCAGGTCGTTCTGGAGGAGGGGAATATAGCATTTTCCCATCGGCGGCCCATCTACTCCATAGGTTATGCTGTCACCGTAACCGATATAGGTTCTGTTCCCCAACGAGCCTTTACGCGGCAGGATTGTGTTCCCGCGCGTGGTTTCTTCAGCCGGATAATCTAATAAGCTGTAAGAGCGCCGGGCCTGGATTTCCCCTTCACCATCTTTTTTCACCAGCCAGCCCGTCATAGGCAGGTCCTCGTTAATCGGTAAAATGCCCGCGGCCCCGGACCTGGAAACGGCCGGAGACGACCAGCCGCCTTTTCCGCCGGCGGTGGATAACAATTCCCCTTTTTCCTGCCAGAAACATTTCCAGGCGCCGCCGGAAAGAGAATAGACGAAAGGACGGACCTGGTCGACGTTATCCCGCCCGGCTATCAGTTCTTCTTCCGACCAATTTCTCCCGTCATAGATGCTCCGGTAGGACTGGAAATAGTCTCCATCCCAGCCTTGCCAGACCATGATAGCCTCTCCGCCGGGAGAAGCAGCCAGGGCCGGCGAGAGATCGGGGGTCCGATCCGGTGAACTTACCAATACCCCGGGGTCAAAACCGTTTCCTCCCCACCCGGCGCAGTATATCTCCGGGTCGTCATCTATATCACCGGACCAGGCGACCAGGGGATATCCCTTCCCGGTAAAAGTTATAGACGGGGTCATCTCCCAGGAATTATTCGTGTCCGTAACCCGGCGGGGTTCCGTCCAGGTTGTACCCAGTCGCCGGCTGAAGTAAATTTTCGGGTTTTCTCGACTTTCCCGCGCGGCCCATACCACCCAGATCTCCCCCGATGGGCTTATCCCGAGGGCGGGGCTAAAGTTACCTTCAAACTCTTCGCCCGGAGGAAAAGACTCTTCTTCCCATTTTCCATCCCGGTAGTGTTTAAGGGAGATCGGTCTCTCGGCCAGTTCTTTCCTGATGCCGATCGAATATAGGTCTTCCGAATAAAGCTCGCCCGGTAGAAGGATGAACAAACATAAAATATATAGTAATCCAATCCTTTTCATGCTTATACTTTAACAGGAAGGGCTGGTTTGGCTATCAATAAATCCGGGTTTACTTGAAATCTATCTCGTTAGAATAAAGCGAATTAAAACCACGATTGTCACAAATAAAAACACAAATAAGCTCTAAATAAATTTTTGTTTTTCAAGAATTTCTTCGTGAACTTCGGGCTATTCATGGTAAAAATTAAGTTGAAACTATGAAAAAGAACACAATAATATTTATTGTTCTGGCGATAGTCGTTCTCCTTGGAGGGGGAATCTTCTCGCTGAGATTTTTCAAGAGGGGATCACGCCCCAATGTCATATTCATTCTTCTCGATGCCGCCCGGGCCGATCGGTTCGGTTGCTACGGGTACGAGAAAGACACGTCTCCCAATATCGACGCTATGGCGGCAGAGGGCGCGGTCTGTCTCAATAATTATTCCAACGGCAAATATACCCTGGAATCGGTCCCCAGCTATTTTTATTCCCGGTACTTCATCAAGTCTCTCTTCCCGGCCGATCCCGATATTCCGCTGCAGGAGCCGGAAAATCTCTTCCATGAGATTGACCGGGAGGCGATCTCAATGGCAGGGGTATTCAAGGCGGCCGGTTATCGGACGGTGCTCTTCTCCGCCCATCCCTGGCTGGTCCAGGGCCATAAGCTGGTTGAGGATTTCGATGAGTTTTATAAAGTTAAAGAACGACATGCTGCTCACCCCGGAGCCGAGGCGGTTTATCAGGAAGTTGAAAAATGGCTGAAGACAAATTCGGCTCGGCCATTCTTTATGTACATACACCTGATGGATCCTCATACGCCTCATGAGAGAAAGGAAGAAACCCTGCTCTTTGCTGACCCGGATTATAATTATCAGGAGAAATTCGACCGGCATGGGAATCCCCGGGGACAGTTTATCGGACCTTATGGGGATTGGAGAGTACCCGAAGAATTTACCGATGATGACAGAAGCTATCTTAACGCTCTTTATAACGGCGACATCCGATATGGCGACCGTTCCTTTGGCGATTTCGTCCGATTTCTAAAGAAGGAGAAACTTTATGACCGGACTATGCTGGTGATCGGTGCGGATCATGGAGAACATCTGGGCGAACATGGTCTCTCCCAGCACGGAGGAAAACCCTGGGAGGCGGTTATCAAGACCCCTCTAATCCTGCGGCTCCCAGGCACAATCCCGGCTGGAACCAGGGTGGAATATTTTACCGAGAATGTGGATATTCTTCCCACCATGGTGGCTCTGGCCGGTGTCGGAGTTCCGGGGGGAAAGGAATTTGATGGGAAGAATATCTTTGATAAGGCGGCTGATTCTGAATCGGCAGAGTGGGCTTTGACTAGGGAATCGATACGATCCGGCGAGTTCAAATATATAATCGATAAAGATACCGGAGAAGAAATCCTCTATGATCTAAAAAATGATCCGGCAGAAAAGAATAATCTGGCCGGGGAGATGCCGGAACAAACAGCCGAGTTGAAGAATACCATGGACCGCCTCCTCTCCCGATCGAGACAGAGGTATGAGAGAGCGATCCGGAACTCACCGCCGAGGCTTCCCTTCGCCATCCCCGCTCATTATTTTATACTGGAAAGTAAATCCCAAATCCGGAATATCCAGAAGTTTAATTACCCATGGCAGGATCAGGAAATTATTTCTCTGGCCGGTGGCGGCCCGGTCTGGATCCATAATACTAAATCCGGCCGGGATTATATCCTGGGATTCAATCAGACCGGACTTGCTCCGCTATCTATCAGTTTCCCGGTTCCCAACGGGGAATATAAAGTTTCTATAGATTGTCCGGGCGGAGAGAATATTCATGGTTATCCGGGTAGTCTCTTCAAGATTAGCCTGGGGACGGATGAAATCGTTTCCGCGGTGGAGATAAATACCGGAATCCCGTCAGCCCGGCAGCGGGTGGATCTGGGTGTCGTCAGGATTGAAAATAACAGTTTTGAAGCTGTGGTAAATCCCATCTCCGAGCCATCCTGGATTATGATGCGCTATTTCGGCTTTGAACCTGTTCTCTCTGCCGCGGAAGCCGGGAAGATCGGAGCGGAAGACGCCGCCGAGCGCCGAAAGAGATTGGCCGCCCTGGGATACGCGCAATAAAGATTATGGAGAAGAAACGTTTCTGCCTTATAACCACCTTCTACCCCCCGTTTCATCCCGGGGGTTGCGGACTGCACGTCTATCACCTGGCCAACCTCCTGGCCCGGGACGGACATAGCGTGGATGTTATAGCTTCTGGTGATGCGCATGCCTATAAACTCACCGGTCAGCGGGAGGGTGACTATCCCCACCACCCCGGTGTAACGGTCCACCGGGTGAAGAGCGGCACCGGGCGACTGGATCCGCTTCTGACCTATCTCTATGGCGGTCCGGTCTTCTCCCATACTCAAATCTCCGCCATCCTGAAAAAAGGCTTTGATGTAATTCATTATCATAATATCTCACTCTTCGGCGGGATCCGATCTCTTGGCCTCGGCAGCGGGATCAAGCTCTTTACCCAGCATACCTACTGGCTCTTCTGTCCGACCCATTATCTCTGGAAGAATAATAAAGAGGTCTGTGAGGGGAAATCCTGTCTCCGCTGTCTCGCAGCCTACCGCCGCCCGCCCCAGTTTTGGCGTATCGGCGGATTGCGGGATCGGATGCTGGAAGATGTGGATTCCCTGATTATGCCCTGTCGCTACATGCTTCAGCGTCATCGGGAAGAGGGATTTCCCGGGAGGATGGACTGTCTCCCTTACTTTGTTGACCCGGTAGAAAAGAGGGAATCACCCGATCTGGAGAAGAAGTTCTCCGATCTGCGGCCCTTCTTTCTCTTCGTGGCCCGTTTTGAGGAGTACAAGGGCCCCCGAATGGCGGTAGAGACCTTTATGAGGAAGAAGGGTGACAGTAAACTGGTAATGGTGGGGACCGGGAGCCTGGAGAAGGAACTCCGGGAACTGGCCGCTCCCGATCCCCGGATCCGCTTCTTGAAATACGTGGCCCCGGATAAACTGGACTGGCTCTATGGAAATGCCATAGCGCTGCTTGCCCCCTCAATCTGGCCTGAGATGGGGAATCAGACCGTCATCCAGGCTCAGTCCTGCGGTACCCCCTCCATCGCCTCTGATGTTGGTCTATTGCCTGAACTGGTACGGGACCATGAAGCCGGGATAATGTTTCAGACCGGTGAAGAATTTTTAGCCGCGATGTACCGGATGGAGGAATCGTCCATCCGGAAAGAGTATGTTGAACCCTGCCACCGCGCCTACCGCGCTGAGTATACCCCGGAGAAATACCTGGAACGCTACTATTGCCTGATTGAGAGTTTGTGGAGTTAACTTCGCCGTTTAAAGGAAGTAATCAGTAAACAGTAATCGGTGATCAGTTGGCTTGGCTAGGGTGTACTGATCACCGATTACTGTTTACTGATTATTTCTTTTCTTTCTCTTTCTCCCTCCGTTCCGCGACAATCTCTTCCGCCAGGGAGAAGGGCACGGCTTCATAGTGTTTGAAGTTCATGGAAAAGTTCCCCCGTCCGCTGGTCAGCGTCCTGAGTTCGGTTGCGTAGCCAAACATCCGGGAGAGCGGTACCTCCCCATTGAGGATAGCAATCTTTGCCCGGGTCTCCATCCCGACGATTCTTCCCCTCTTTGAACAGAGATTTCCGGAGACTGACCCGATATGTTCTTCCGGCGCGGTTACTTCCACGCTCATGATCGGTTCCAGCAGCTGGAGGCCGGATTTTTTGCAGGCATCCTTAAAGCCGGTCCGGCTGCATATTCTAAAGGCGTTCTCCGATGAGTCGACTTCATGAGCTGATCCGTCGTAGAGAACAGCCTTGATATCAACCATCGGGAAACCGGCATAAGGACCTTTCGCCATGGCGTCAATAAAGCCGCGCTCCACTGCCGGGATATATTCTTTGGGCACCCGGCCTCCCTTGACTTCATCCTCAAACTGAAATCCGGAGCCTGGTTTTCCCCGCTCCAGGCGAAATTTAATGTGGGCGTATTGTCCGTGTCCCCCGGTCTGCTTGACATGTTTGTACTCATGTTTAACGCCGGTCCGGATAGTCTCGCGATAAGCGACCTGGGGTTCCCCTACCGAGACATTAACCTGAAATTCACGGAGCAGTCGGTCGATAATGATCTCGATATGGAGTTCTCCCATCCCGGAAATTATGCACTCTCCCGACTCCTGGTCAGATCTAACGGTGAAGGTAGGATCTTCCTCAGAGAGACGAAAGAGGGCGCGGGAGAGCTTTTCCCGGTCCGGTCGGCTCTTCGGGGTGACCGCGACACTGATCACCGGCGCGGGGAATTCGATCGTCTCCAGTACGATCGGATGTTCAGTACTGCAGATGGTATCCCCGGTCCCGGTTTCGGAAAGCCCGACGGCCGCGCCGACTCCTCCGGCATGGAGTTCCTCGATCGCTGTCTGCTTATTGGCGTGCATCAGGAAAAGCCTCCCCACCCGCTGTTTTTTCCCCCGACTGGAGTTATAGACATATTCTCCGGACTTGAGTATCCCGGAATATACCCTGATATAGGTAAGTTTCCCCATGTGTCTGTCCGCCGTGATCTTATAGGCGAGAGCGGCCAGGGGGGCGTTATCATCCGGGTGTCGGATGATATCCCGATTGATATCTTTCCGGCAGTCGATGACGGGGGGGCGGTCGATCGGGGAGGGGAGATAATCTACTATGGCGTCCAGAAGTCTCCGAACGCCTTTGTTCTTGAAGGCTGCTCCGCAGAGAACCGGGATCAGTTCTCCTTTGATGGTAGCTGTCCGGATAGCCCTCATCACGGCATCCTTTCCTGCCGGCTCTCCGTTGATAAATAGCTCCATCAGTTCGTCATCCTGCTCGCTGACCCGCTCGATCATGATATCCCGGGCTTGCTCAACTCTCTTTAATTGATCTTCCGGGATCTCTTCATAGCGGAGAGTTGTTCCCTGGGGCGCCTCATCATAGTAGATCGCCTTCATATCCACCAGATCGATGATCCCCTGGAATTCATCCCCCTCGATCAGCGGGATAACTATCGGTACCGCGTTCCCTCCGAGTTCTTCTTTGATCTCTTCCACTACCCGGTCAAAATCAGCCCCGGCCCGGTCCATCTTGTTGATGAAGGCCAAGCGGGGGACGGAATACTTCTCTGCCTGATGCCAGACGGTTTCGGACTGCGGCTGTACTCCGCCGACGGCACAGAAGAGGGCCACCGTCCCGTCCAGGACCCGGAGTGACCGCTCCACTTCGGCTGTAAAATCAACATGCCCCGGAGTGTCGATGATATTTACCCGGTGGCCGCGCCAGTAGGTGGTGGTCGCGGCGGAGGTGATCGTAATACCTCTCTCCTGTTCCTGAACCATCCAGTCCATGACGGCTTCTCCGTCATGAACTTCTCCCAGCTTATGGCGTTTACCGGTGAAGAAGAGAACCCGTTCGGTTACCGTGGTCTTCCCGGCATCTATATGGGCTGTCATCCCGATGTTCCTGATTTTATCGATTGATATTGTGTCGTTCATAATTTTTACTTCCAATTCAAGGATTAATTAATAAAGCGCGTTAGAATATAGATTATTCAGTTTTATGCAAGTAAATTAACTCCTCCGGCGTTAATTTACTTGCCATAAAAGAGATCAATAAGATTGTTGAAATATATTTCGGTATTATCTTTACTTCGTGTTGAGAGTCATTGTTTGTCAATAACTTAGTCCTCACTTCGTTCGGGCAACTTTACCTCTAAGGAAAGCATGAAAGCAGGAAAATTTGAAATACGCCTCCCCTCCTGCCTTCTTGCTTTCCTTAGGGGTTATTTAAATTCCGAAGCAGTAAATTAGCGCGGAGCGCTAATTTATTGACAAACAATGAATGAAGGATACTATTATCATATTTTTCCTTTGGAAAAATAAGAGTGGGTAAGCATTAAATCAATATTTCAGGCATAGTTTGAAATAAGTTTCCCAAACGAAATGTGGGCTGAGTTCTGCTTGTATCCCGATGACTATCGGAGCTGCTTCGGAATTTTAATAATATTACTTAAATAGACAACTTGCGACGAGAATTGGAGAACCATTCCCTATTCCCCAAATTTTAATAATGAAGACAGTTGCATATTTCATCTCCGACGCTCATTTAGGGATTAATATCCCCGATTGCGGGGAGAGGGGGGATATACTCCACGAATTTCTCCGGGAGATTGCTCCCCGGGCTGAATATCTCTTCATCGTGGGGGACTTATTTGACTTCTGGATTGAGTATCGGAACGCGGTCCGTCCCGATTACTTCCCCACCCTCCATGCCCTCCGCTCCCTGGCGGATACCGGGACTAAAATTTACTACTGCCTGGGCAATCACGACTTCGCTATCGGTGGTTTTATGGAAGAAAAAATAGGGGTCAAGGTATATCCTGACGGCTTCCGGGGTGAGATACAGGGGAAGAAGCTGGCAGTAATTCACGGAGATAAACTCCGTGGAAGTCAGTTGCTGAGCCGGATTCTACGCAACCAATTTCTCCAGTTTGCCTATAAGATTCTCCATCCGAACATTGGAGTCCCTCTCGGTGAATTTATCTCGGGGTTGAGCCGGGCGCACTTTAAAATTCATGCTTCCGATGAGATACTGGATGATTATCGGAAAGCGGCAAAAGCCATCCTCTCCACCGGTTATGATATTCTTGTCGCCGGCCATACCCATGTCCCCGAACTCTGTCGGTATGATAATGGGATTTACTGTAATACCGGTAATTGGATCAGTAGTTACTCCTACCTGGAGCTCTCCAATGGAGAGATCAATCTCCGGCAATATATTCCGAAAAATAGAATATAGAGGGAAGATACATAATCTCTACAGTGTTTTCTTAGTGTCTTTGTGGCAAATAAATTGAGGAGCTAGGCCATAATCGAAAAGGTATTTTTAACTTTTTGTCTTCAAAAAACTAAATATTCACCACGAATGTCACGAAGAACACGAAGAAAAACAAAGATAACTATGTAATTTTTCCTGTTTTCTCAAATTCCTTCGTGAACTTCGTGTTCTTCGTGGTTAAATAGATTGCGAAGCTATGTTTTAATGGGAGAGAATTTACCAATAGCATTGACCATCGCCGGATCCGACTCGGGAGGCGGGGCCGGTATTCAGGCGGATCTGAAGACTTTCCAGGTACTGGGCGTATTCGGTACTTCGGCGATTACCGCGGTCACTGCTCAGAATACCGATCGGGTGAGCGGGGTCTTTGTTTTGACTCCGGAGATGGTTGCCGAGCAGATTGAAGCGGTCATGGAGGATATATCTCCGGCGGCGGTCAAGACCGGGATGCTGGGTGATGGAGCCATTATCGAGGCGGTGGTCCGAAAGGTGGAGCAATATAAGATTGAAAGGCTGGTGGTCGATCCGGTAATGGTAGCTACATCGGGAGACAGTCTCCTCGATCCGGACGCGGTAGTACTCTTGAAGGAGCGGCTTCTGCCGGTGGCGTTAATAGTGACACCCAATCTGGCGGAGGCCGGTGTTTTAGCAGGATTTCCGGTTAATAGCCGCCCGGAGATGGAAGAGGCCGCCCGGCTTATCCGGGATATGGGTCCCCGGTATGTCGTGATCAAGGGTGGGCATCGGAAACGGGATGCCGACGATCTGGTCTTTGATGGAGAAGAGATGATCTACCTTCGCTCCCGCCGGATCACGAACAAAAAAGTCCATGGGACCGGATGTACCTTCTCCGCCGCGATAACAGCCGGCTTAGCCCGGGGCTTATCCCCGAATGAAGCGATTGCCGGGGCCAAGTCCTTTATAATAAAAGCACTAACCCATCCATTAAATCCAGGACAAGGGGCGTTGGTTGCAAATCTACTGATCAGTAAAGCAGGAATATAGGAGAAAAAGGATGTCAATATTCCTGATTATCTGCATGACTAACATTCTAGAAGGCCGGAAGCGAGAATGAAGTATGATACTTACAAAAGACAAACAATTCTCTATTCCCCAATCCCTATTCCCCAATGAATATTCTACCGATTAAAATCTATGGAAGTCCGGTGCTTCGAGAGAAAGCGGTGCCGGTTGAGAAGATAACCGACGATCTGGTCAGCCTGATCGTAGATATGAAGAAGAGCCTTGCCTATCATCAAGGAATAGGATTGGCCGCCAACCAGATCGGAGTCGCCCGCCGATTATTTCTGGCGGACGGAGGGGGAGGGCTCAAGGTTTTCATCAATCCCAGAATTATTGAAACTGATGGTACCGCGGTGAGTGAGGAGGGCTGTTTAAGCCTCCCGGAGATTTATGTCGATGTCCGCAGGGAAAGTTCTCTTCTGATGGAGTATCTTGACGAGAAGGAGAAGGTAGTCCAAATAGAGGCAGACGGACTCTGGGCCCGGGTTATCCAGCATGAATATGACCACCTGGAGGGGATCGTGATCTCCGATCATGCCGGCTTCCTGGCCAAAAAGCTGATCCGGGGAAAACTGAAGCGCCTCCGCAAGAGAGTGAGGGAATCGCTTTGAATTGGGGAATAGGGAATGGGAAGAGTAGGGATTAGAAGGGAGAAGCAGGGAGGAGGAGGGAATGGCTTAAGAGGGAAATCTGAACTTCGAACCAGCCTTCGCTGAAGCTACGGCGGGCAGGGCGTCGAACCAGCCTTCGCTAAAGCTACGGCGGGCACAGCTTCCAACTTCGGCCATTTAAGACAGGACGATTGCAGTCAGGACGATTAAAAAGCAATAGAATTTAAGTCCCTGAATATAATTCGGTGGGGACTAGAATGATTAAAAGGCAGAATAATCAGGGACGGAAAGGTTTTAATTTTTATTAAAGAGGCCGAGGCGAGGCAAATAGTCCTGGTCCCCCCCGAATTTCATTCGGGGTCTGTAATGGTCCTGTCATAAAAAAGGGGGTGAGGCGGGGGAAGCAATTCGTGGAAATTCGTGTAATTCGTGGACTGCAAAAGGGGCCGAGGTTGGGGTGGTGCAATCAGAAAAAGTGACAACTTTAAATCAGGACATGACAGGTTGACCGCGGAGTGGGGGAGGAGCGAACTGTGGGAGAGGTTTTCAACCTCGATCCGGGCCGGCCCTGGTAATCGGGCTTAAAAAGTCACAATAATCCAGAAGAATTTGCCAGAACCAATCAATACGGGACAATATATGAATACCCCATATCTCTCGGTAGTTATACCGGCTTATAACGAGGAATCCCGCCTCCTCTCCACCCTGTCAAGAATGTACGAATATCTCCGGGTGCAGTCCTATGGTTATGAACTGATTGTGGTCAGTGACGGGAGCCGGGATGGGACCGCCCGGGTAGCACTGGAATGGCAGCCGGATGGCTGCCCTCTGGAGGTGATCGATCGGAAAGAAAACCGAGGCAAAGGGTATTCCGTTCGGGAAGGAGCCGCCCTGGCAAAAGGGGAGTATATTCTCTTCTCCGATGCCGATCTCTCCACTCCGATTGAAGAGGTGGAGAAGTTTCTGCCTCTGTTAAAATCCGGCGCTGATATTGTTATCGGTTCCCGGAGTCTGCGGGATTCGGAGATTGTGGTTCATCAGCCCTTCTACCGGAAGTTGATGGGCCGGGTCTTTAACGGGATGGTCCAGTTGATGGCGGTCAAGGGTATCATCGATACCCAGTGCGGATTCAAAAGTTTTTCCCGGAAGGCGGTTGAAGAGATCTTCTCCCGCTGCCTGATCGAAGGCTTCGCCTTTGATGTTGAAATCCTCTTCCTGGCCCGTAAGCTTGGCTTTGCTATTGAAGAAATCCCTGTCCGATGGATTAACGCGGAGGGGAGTTCCGTAAGCCCTATCCGGGACTCACTGGCAATGCTCAAAGAAATCTGCCAGGTTCGCCTGAATGACTGGAAGGGGAGATATAAGAACTGAACGACAAAACAAGACCTTACTCGAAAAAGGGTTTTAAGAATTTTATCTGGAACAACGAAGTGATTCACCACGAAGGTCACGAAGGCCACGAAGAATAGTTGAGAAAAAACCAAGATTTACTCAATTTTTAAAAACCTTCGTGAACTTCGTGGTAAAAGTCTTTTCTTGGTTGTTGTTGTAGAATATATGTCGAACCGGAATAATAATGCATCGGATCAGAAGAAGTCATCCAATCGAACAATTATCCTGATCCTTGCCCTGGTGGTTATTACCGGGATTGCCTACAGTAACAGCTTCTCCGGGGTATTCCTCTTCGACGACGGCCTGGCTATTGTTGATAACCTCCGTATCCGATCAATCTCTCCCCCTCTCAAATTATTCATCGCTCTCCCCCCCGGCCCGGTCATAACCGTTACCCTGGCTATTAATTATGGCCTCGGGGGACTGGATCCCTTTGGTTATCATGCGGTTAATCTGTTCATCCACCTGGGTTCCGGCCTGCTTCTCTTCGGTATTATCCGTCGGACATTATTATTACTCTGATAATATTAACTATTCAAAGGAATCGAGCCTATTATTCACCGGTTGTTATGTGGAAGGATGTGGTTGCCCTCCGTCCGGATAATCCGCGGGGTTACTATAATCTCGGGAATGCCCTGGCCGGGGAAGGAAAACTTGACTATGCCGTTAAATCATATCGGAGGGCTATCTCTCTCCGCCCCGGATACGGGGAAGCGGATTATAATCTGGCGCTTAATCTGGAGAAATCCGGCCGGATCGGCGAGGCGATAGAGAAGTACCGGCGGTCTCTCGATCTTAATCCGGAATCCGGTGAGACCTATAATAATTTAGCCCGGGCATTGATTGTGACCGGGGATGAAGAGGCGGCTGACGAACTCCTCCGGTCTGCGATAAACCTGAATCCGGATCTTCAGGAACCGCGGATTAATCTGGCAAATCTTGAGGCCCGCCGGGGAGAACGGAGGGTGGCAATTTCCCGTTACCTGGATATTCAAAAAGGGAGGAGTTAAAATAATAGAGAACCAAAAATCTCAATTTTGGTCTATCCTTCTCCTCTCAGTAATTCTCCTGACCGGCCTGATCCTCAGGATTATCTATCTCCGGGAGAATACGGATCAGCCGGAGTTTGCTCATCCGGCTGTCGATGCCGCTTATCATGATTACTGGGCCCGCGGTCTGGCCGGGATGGGCTGGACTGTCCCCGATGGTTACCCGGATCCCCGGATCCGGGCTTTGCCGTACTTTCGCCCCCCCGGTTATCCATATTTGCTTGGGCTCGTTTACCTGATATCGGATGGAAGTTATCTCGCTCCCCGGATAGCTCAGATGGTGCTCGGCCTGCTGGGTATCGCGGCCGCGTTCATCTTTGCCCGGAAGTGGTATGGCGAACGAACGGCGCTGATCTTTTCCGGTTTGATGGCGGTCTACTGGTCGTTTATATATTTCGAGGGGGAACTGCTCGGCGCCAGCAGCGCGGTATTTCTAACAATTATTCTTCTGGCAGTATCGGCTGCCTGGGTGGAAAGATTTAGTTTCTCTCGGGGGTTATTCTCGGGAATTGTTCTGGGGTTATTCGCTCTCTTCCGTCCTAATATCCTCCTCTTCGCCCCGGTATTGATGGCATGGGCATTGTGGCTCCGCCGGCGAGTTTCCCCCGAAGGAAGGATATCGGTTCTCCTGGTCGGATTTCTCCTCGGCTCTTCCCTGGCAATTGCTCCAGTTGCTCTCAGAAATTATATCATTGCCGGCGACCTGGTAATGATCTCCGCTCAGGGCGGGATGAGTCTCCTGATTGGAAATAATGAAGCGGCCGATGGGACCAACCATTATCTCCCCGGCTTTGGTTTGATGACCTCTCCCTTTGATTATCCGGCGGCCGTCCGGGGATTGGAATTAGAGCTGGGGATGGAGAAAGACAGCCTCTCTTATTCATCTGCTTCCCGTGCCTATGCTCTTCGGGCAATTGAATATATTTATCACCACCCCGGGACATCTCTGCGACTCCTTATCCGGAAGACCGCCCTCTTCTGGGGTCCGTCCGAGGTTGCTAATAATCGAGATATATCAACGTTTCTCTCCCATTCCCGGCTCCTCCGGTTGCTTCCGTTCGGTTTTTCGTTCTCTCTGGCATCTGCCCTGATAGGTTTATTCTTCTCTTTCCCGGGGACTGCTACCGCTCCACGATCCGTCCGTTCCCGGCAGGTCTCTTTACTGGTTGCGCTCTTTATCGGGACCTATTTTTTATCGGTGCTTCCTTTTGCCGCCGCCGCTCGATACAGGTTGCCGGTAATTCCCGGACTGCTCCTCTTCTCGGCCCTGGCTCTAGATCGGTTGATAAGTATTATTGTCGATCAAAAGTACAAACGGTTCCTTCTCTGGCTGGTGCTCTTCGCCGCGCTCCTATTTTTCACCGGCCTCAATCCATCCGGGTATGAACCCTCTCCTTCAAAATGGCATTATGATCGCGCTTTGGCATATGAAGCTGCCGGTCATCCGGAGAGAGCGGGATCCGAGTATCTCCGGGCGCTGGAGCTGAATCCGGATGACTTCAGATCGAGGCTGAATCTCGGTGCGCTGCTTTTAAAACGGGAAGAGACGACTGGAGCGATTAGAGCGTACCAGGCAGTTATCAGGTCCTCTCCAGATTTCGCGGAGGCATACAGCAATCTGGGGGAAGCATATTTTCAGAGTGATGAATATCGTAAGGCGAGAGAATCTTTACAGAAGGCAATTGAGATTGATCCGGATTGTTTTCAAGCCTATAATAATCTGGGGACGGTTCTCCGTATTACGGGGGATGTAACAGGATCAATCGATGCCTTTCGCCACGCGATCCGGATTAATCCGGATTATGGTGAGGCTCATTATAATCTCGGAGTTGTTCTGGCCGGGCAGGGTCGGCTTGATGAGGCGATAGTGTATTATCGGACCGCTCTGCGAATTGATCCCCGCTCCGCTGATATCCGGAACAACCTGGGGAGTGCCCTGGCTTCCAGGGGAGAAACCTCCGAGGCGTATCTTCACTTTACCGAAGCCATCCGGCTCGATCCCGGTCTGGCGGATGGACATAATAATCTGGCCAATATTCTGGCCGAGAGGAAGAATTATCCGGAAGCGATAGAACATTATCAGCAGGCATTAAAGATTAACCCCGATTATGGTGAAGCATGTTATAATTTAGCATATACTCTGGATATGATGGGGGAGAGCGAACGGGCTTGCCGGAATTATGAACGTTCCCTCCGGATTAACCCATTAAATCCCCGGGCTCACTATAATATGGCGATTATATCTCTGAAAGAGAATCGACGGGATGAGGCCCTGAAACATCTTGAAGAGACTCTTTCACTCGATCCAGAATTTGAACCAGCGCGCCGGATGATGGAGAAAATGAGCAGCGGGGACTGAAATCTGAGTATTTCGGGCGCCAACGTTCAACATTGAATGTCGCCCGGAATGGCCACCAGTTGGATCAGTCCGATCCGACTGATCCGTCTGATTGAAAAATGACAGAAACCCATAAAAAGAAAATACCCTCCTGGCATATTCTTGTTCTTGCCGCCATCCTGCTCCTGGGCCTTATCCTCCGGATTATCTATTTGGGAGAGATCCGGGATATCCCGGATTTTTCTTATCCCGGTCTGGATAGCGCTTACCACATCTACTGGGCGCGGGGGATGGTGACCGGGGATTGGTCGGCTTTCGAGGGGAGGGAGGACCCTCTTCTCTACCGGTACCCCTATTATCGTCCCCCGGGGTATGCCTATTTCCTCTCCAGTGTTTACTTAATCTCCGGAATGGGCCCTCTCTGGCCGCGATTGATTCAGTTCGGACTGGGTCTGGGGAGCATTCTGCTGATATTTTATCTGGCCCGTAGGCTATTCGATGAGATCACCGGCCTGATATCAGCCTTGATGGCATCCTTTTACTGGATATTCATCTATTATGAAGGGGAACTGGCCGGTGTCTCCTGGGCGGTCTTTCTCAGTCTTCTATTTGTTATTCTTCTTAATCGCTCTGCTTTACTATGGTCCTTCACTCGTTGCCTCCTCACCGGGTTGGTCCTGGGAGTTCTGGCCATCTTCCGGCCCAATGCTCTTCTTCTTTATCCGATCTCAGTGCTCTGGATCTATCTGGTTTACCGCTATCGAGGTGATAAGCCCCGGCCTCTTCTCTCGGCCGCTGTACTCCTGCTCGGGATCATTATCGCGATCCTCCCGGTTACGATCAGGAATTATGTTGTCTCCGGGGAGTTTGTCCCGATCGCCACTAACGCCGGTATTAGTCTGGGGGTAGCTAATAATGAATTCACCGACGGAACCACTCATTTTATCCCGGGGATCGGGAATATCGGTACACCCTATGATTGGCCCAGGATTGTCCGGGGCCTCTCCCATGACCTGGGGCGGCATCTGCCCCATCAGGAGGCGTCGAATTATCTCAGCCGGCAGGCTATTCAATTCGCCTGGCACAATCCCGGACGATTCTTCCGCCTGCTGGGCCGGAAGACACTTCTCTTCTGGGGACCGATAGAGATCCGTAATCTGAAAGAGATACACTATGCTCGGATCCATTCCCCCCTATTGCGCCTGCTTCCGGGTAATTTTTCCCTAATCCTGGCCCTGGCGGTACTGGGCATAATTATTATTATCCTTACCACCCCTTGGAAAAATAGGGGTCAAGTCTACCCTTTGCTCTTTTGCTGCGGAACGGAAAATCGGAATGGCATCTCTCCTCCCTACCCCTTAACCCAGACCGATGGGAAAATAGCAAAAGGTAGACTTGACCCTTATCTGCTTATTATATTTATCGGGGGTTACTTTCTTTCGATGGTTCCTTTTGCTGCCGCGGCGCGATACCGGGTGCCGATTATTCCTTTTCTGATTATTTTGGGGGCCTTTGGGATCAGGATGTTCGTGGGTCTGCTGATGGAACGTAAGTGGTGTTTGACCGGTGTGCTCGCGGCGGTAGGCGTGGTCTTCTATTTTATTCTCTCCATCAATTTTTCCGGTTTTGCGCCTTCTCCGGAGAAATGGCATTATGACCGGGGCCTGGCCCGTCTGCAAGCGGGTAGATATCAGGACGCCGTTATGGAGTTTGACCGGGCACTTGAATATAAGCCTGATTATGGATCCGCGTACACTAACCGCGGTGTCGCTCTCAGCCAGGGTGGGGATCGGGTGGCGGCTATCGTGTCATATCGCCGAGCGCTGGCCTTGGCTCCGGACTCTCCCCGTCCCTTAAAGAATCTGGCTGACGCGCTCCTTGAACAGGGAGATAACGCGGAAGCGATGATCCTTTATCGCCGCGCCCTGAAACTCGCGCCCGGTTATTCCGGAATAGCCTGCGATCTTGCCCGGGCGCTCTTAAAGGATGGAAAAGATGACGAAGCAATCGCCTGTTATCAGGAGGTACTCCGGAACGATCCGGATGATATCCGGGCTCATCTGGGTCTGGGAAATCTTCTCTTAGAGCGTAACCATCCGATCGCCGCCCGAGGGCATTATCAGCATATATTAAAGATCAATCCAGGTTCGGTCACCGCCCGCTATAATCTTGGTAACCTGCTAATTTTAGAAGGGAGAATAGAAGAAGGAATAGCCTGTTACCGGGAGGTAATTAGAAGAGACAAGTATCATATTGACGCCAGGAATAATCTGGGGGTCCAGCTGGCCCGACAGGGGAGGGGAGAGGAGGCCGCAAGGCATCTCCTGGAAGCGATCCGGATCGATCCCGAAGATCCCGCGGCCTATTACAATATTGCGATAGTTCTGGCCGGTGCCGGTAAGAACGACGAGGCGGTCCCATACCTGGAGAAAGTACTGGAACTAAGCCCGGACTATGAACCGGCCCGCCGGGCCCTGGCCGTACTCGGTAAGCGGTATAACAGTAAGCGGTAAACAGTAAGCGGTAAGCAGTAAAAACTCACTGCTCACCGCTGACCGCTTACCGCTTACCATTCACTCATCCTCACCTTCATCCTGACTCGGACCGCTCCTCCCTCTGCCTTCTCCACTGTGACCCCTTCCTCCTCCTCCCGAACCGCCGGAGCGTTTCTTTCCCAACCGCATCTTCCGTCCCCGGTTTTCTCTCATCTGCTGGAGCTGGGACCATTGATCCGTAGTTAGAATTTTCCGGATAGCGATCTGTTTATTCAGGCCCAGCTTGATCCTCTCTGAACTGCTGGCTGATATCTCATCGACCAGTCCGCCAATATTTTCATCAGAGTAGGTAGCCTGGGAGAGGAGATGATCCAGTTCCAGCCGTGATTTCTTCAGCCGGGCCTCGGGATTCACACTGTCGGTCTGAAAGGTATAGTGAATATCCTCGAGTTGCCGAACCTGATCGGGAGTTATGGATAATTTTTCCACTATCTTCTCCACTTTCCAGAAAGCAAAGTCTTGCCGACCTCCCCTAGATTGGCCACCTCCGCGCTGACCACCGCCAGGCTGGGCGATTGAGTAAGAAGCCGCTCCGATCAGGAGCGGAACTCCAAGTAACAACCAGTACAACTTTTTCATCCGGGTACCTCCTTTTTTATTTTTCCCGGGTTTCAATTTCCACGAAATGTGGTATCTTTGATTCAAGTATAAAACGGAGCGAACCAACAAAGGTTTAACATCTTATTTTTTTCTTCGAAAAAAATAAGAGTGGGCAAGCATGGAATCAACATTGCAGGGAGATTCCTAACGATCTTTAACGACTTTCAACGACTCTTTTTTACGTTCTTTATCTTCAACGTTTTTTCTTTTTAACGTCATTCTTTTTCAACGTCTTTTCTTTTTAGCGATTTTTCCGGTCTTTAACTACCTTTAGCATCAGTCAGCAACCTGAAACATTTTTATTTTAACGTCATGCCTGCGAAAGGAAAAATAACATTCACCTATTCCGACATATTCCGGGTCGTCCAATATACCCTGGATCATAAGCGGTTGATCATCCAGGCAGTTGGGCTGTTCTTAGCATTGCTGGCTATATTCGGATGTTTTTTTCTCAGTTATCGGGTTCAGGGTTCACTGACTTTCCTCCCCTGGTTCTTTCGCTTACTGGGTATTATTGTCTTTTATCTGATCAATATGATATTTGCCGGTCCGGTCACCTACCTGATCCTGGAGGAGATCAAAACCGGGCGGAGGTCAACTATCTCCGGTTCCCTCAAGAAAGGATTAAAATACGGGTTGCGTTTGGCCCTGGCTCCACTTGGAGTACTGTCATTTTTACTGGTGAGCGGTATTCTATTAATCCTCCTGATCTGTCTGGGGATGATCCCTGAGGCTGGTCCGGCGCTCTGGTCGTTTCTGCTTATTCCACAGTTTATTCTTTCTCTCTTCCTGGTCATCGGGATTGTCACCCTGATCGCGGAGACGCTCCTCCTTCCCGCGATGATTATTTATGAGGATCTTCCGGCTCACCGGGCATTTGTAATGCTCTTTCGGATGATGCGCCGGAGGTTTCTTGTCTTCTGGGGATATACTTTTACCGCGATTTTTCTGAACCTGATCTACTTCATTCTCTTCACGGTTGTAATATTCTCCGCCCTGGCGGTATTATTCGGGATATCTTCCGTACTCCTGGGGAAACTCCCGGGGGAGGTAATTCTCTCCATGCCGTCTTTTTTCTTTCGGATACCGTCTTATCTTACATCCATGATGATCTTTCCATCCGGGACACCCCCCGATGGTTGGGCATATCCTCTCTCAGGCTATCTGGGAGGATTCTCCCTTCTCTTTATCTATATCTCCTGGATTTCCTATCCGATCCTCTATGGCTTTAATTCCGGTGTCATAATCTACCTGGCTCTAAGAGAGAAAGATCCCCCCGCCTCGACCTCATCGCAGTCCGCGGATCTACATTAATTGTTTTCCCTCGGCTAGGCGGCTTTGCTGTCCACTAAGTACACTAATTTACACTAATTGCTCCCTCGGAGCGAAGCGGAGACATCGAACCTTTAGGTGAGATGCCTTATCTCGGCCTCTTTAATGAACTACGAATTACGCGAATTACACGAATTTAAATCTGGGCAAACCTACATTACCTTAGTTGATTATTTTTACCGTCAACTGCCAACTGTCAACCAACCTTCGCCAAGGCTTCGGCGGGCATGGCCGTCCACTTTCTTTTCTGTCACACTCCTGTTGTATTTTCCGGTCTTCAACGATTTTAACGGTCTTTAATGATCTTCAACGTCTTTCTATTGACAACATATCTTAACTGGGCTATATCTCTTCAGCTTTCCACTGAAACAATGTTAATCAACTTACATCTACAACAAATAAGGGTAAAGATATGAGTACCGGAAAGAAAAATCATGGCGGGAAGAAGCCTGCTCAGAAAATAAATCCCGATTACAAGGATAAGGCGGAGACAAAGGATCAGACGGATGAGATGGTCAAGATCTCTAGGTCAGAACTGGAGGATCTGCGGAAGCAGGCCGCCGCTGATTCCGAATATCACGATAAGATGCTCAGAACCATGGCCGATATGGAGAACCTCCGCAAAAGGCTGGATCGTGACAGGAAAGATTATATTAATTATGCCAACCGGGAGATGATAAGTGAACTTCTTCCGGTCCTGGATAATTTCGATCGTGCTCTGAAGTCCGTGGAAAAGACGGAAGAGTCCGCCCCCTATCTCCAGGGGGTTGAGATGATCTATAAACAGCTGGAAGAGCTATTAAAGAAGCAGGGAATGGAGGAGATCAAAGCTCTGGGAGAACCATTCAACCCCCATCTCCATGAGGCGGTACAGACCGAAGAGACCGATAGCTGTCCTGAAGACACGATACTTGATGTAATTCTAAAAGGATATCTCTTCCGTGGAAATATGCTCCGCCCAGCCGCCGTAAAAGTATCCAGGTCTGGTAAAAGCGAATAACAACAGATTGCCTTTAACACAATTCTAATGCCTTAACAGCCGGGCGAAGTGACAACTTTCAACCTTAGGCACTTTAGGCACTTTTAACTCTTTTATATACTATGCAGCGTGATTATTATGAAATTTTAGGTGTCAATAGGCAGTCCGACGCGCTCGAGATCAAAAAGGCCTATCGCCGTCTGGCTGTCAAATATCATCCGGATAAGAATCCCGGAAACCCGGAAGCGGAAGAGAAGTTTAAGGAACTGGCCGAGGCCTTTGAGGTCTTAAGCAACGACCGCAAACGCCAGGTTTATGACCAATTTGGTCATGATGGGTTAAAAGGCCGGGGGTTCGGTTTCCATGATCCCGGGGATATTTTTCAGGAGTTTATGGGGGCGGCTTTCGGAGGTGGTATGGGCGGGGGAATATTTGGCGATATATTCGGCTTTGGCGGTCGAACCAGATCCGGGCCCATGCAGGGGGCAGGGATTGACTATGAAATGGAGATCAGCTTGGAAGAATCCGCTTTTGGAGTTGAGAAGAAGATTAAAATATTCCGCCGGGAATCTTGTCCTCATTGTGATGGAGAAGGAACGGAACCGGGGACCGATCGGACAGAGTGCGAGACCTGCCATGGCACGGGAAGAATTCGGCAGGCCCGGCGAACGTTTCTGGGTGTCTTTACTACCGAAGCAGTCTGCCCCACCTGCCAGGGGGAGGGGAGTATCATTAAGGATCCGTGCCGGGAGTGCGGGGGGAGTCGGTCGGTTGAACGGGAGAGAGAAGTGACAGTTAAAATACCACCCGGGGTCGATGATGGCTCCGTTCTCCGGATGCGGGGCGGTGGTGAAGTTGGTACTAGAAATGGTCCCCCGGGAGATCTGAATATTTATCTGCGTGTTCTGCCCCATCCCGTATTCAAGCGTTCGGGAGACGATATTTACTGTGAGGTTCCGATCAGTTTTCCCCTGGCCGCGTTAGGTGGTGAAATCCGGGTCCCGATCTTGAAAGGTCACACTGAATTAAAGATTCCTCCCGGAACCCAGAATGGAGAGTCATTCCGTCTCCGGGGGCAGGGTATTTCTTATCTCCGTGGTTCCGGGCGGGGTGATGAGCACGTTCAGGTAGTGGTTGAAGTTCCGACCCGCCTGAATAAAGATCAGCGGGAACTGCTGAATCGCCTGGAAGAGTCATTCTCAGATCGTAACCGCCCCCTCCACCACAGTTTCTCCGAAAAGTTCCACGACTTTCTTAATAAACACGGACTGGGGTAATAATCATAGTAGCTTTGCCGCTATGATTATGTTCTGAAAGATAACCGTTATCTTCCGTCAGGGCATTATCGAGAATAATCCCACCAGTTTCATCTTTTTCAAATTCGCGAAGATTTGCGAGATTAGCGGTTCTTAAAAGGGGGTAAGGTAGGGGGAAAAGAAAGTTGACGGTAAAAAAATCAACTAAGTTAATGTAGGTTTGCCCAGATTTAAATTCGTGTAATTCGTAGTTCATTAAAGAGGCCGAGGTAAGGCATCTCACCTAAAGGTTCGATTTCTCGAATTGCTTCGCTCCGAGGGAACAATTAGTGTAAATTAGTGTAATTAGTGGACAGTAAAGCCGCCCAACCGAGGCGAAACAATCAGAGTCCCCGCAAAATGACCTTCGGTCATCGCGGGGTAAAAATCCGTGAAATCCGTGGATAAAAAGGGGCCGAGGTAGGGGGAAGCCAGTAGTGTAAATTAGTGGACTGAAAAGGAGCCGAGGTTGAGTGTTAAGTTGAATGACAAGACGCGACACCCATCCTTCACCATCTCCACCTTCGGTTGTAAGGTTAACCAGTATGAGAGCCAGGTGATACGGGAGCGGTTGCTGGCATCTGGATGTCGGGAGGATTCTGATTCTCCTCATCTGGTGGTTATCAACTCCTGCGCAGTCACTGCCCGGGCTGAAGCAAAGACCAGAAAAGAGATTCGGCAATGGTTGCGCCGGGCTCCCGGCTCCCGGATACTCCTGGTTGGTTGTGGGCTGACATATTCCGAGTTACAAAACCGCAGCTTATGGGAGATTGTGCCTCCGGCCCGCCGCGGAAAACTTCTGGACGATATCCACCGCGATGGTCCATGGCTGATCACTTTCTCCGCGGGTCACAGCCGGGCTTTTGTCAAGGTTCAGGATGGCTGCGATGCGTTCTGTTCTTACTGTATCATCCCCTATTTGCGGGGAGGACCGGTGAGCCGGTCTCTGAATGAGATCGTCAGGGAGATCTCCGGCCTGGTTCAAAACGGTTACCGCGAGATTGTCCTGACCGGGATAAATATGGGGACATATGGTAAAGATCTTCCGGGATGCCGGGTGAACCTGGTTATCCTACTGGAGAATATCCTGAAACTGAAAGGGCCTTTTCGCGTTCGGCTCAGTTCGATTGAGCCGAAAGAGATATCTCTATCCCTTATCAGGCTGATCGCGGATGAAGCTATGATATGTCCCCATCTTCACATTCCACTTCAGAGTGGTTCCGACGAAATTCTCCGGAAGATGAACCGGAATTATACTTCCGGGGAATATATTGATGTTATCCGGACTCTAAGGGAATCCTCTCCGGATATCTCGATCTCCACGGATTGCCTGGTCGGTTTCCCCGGAGAGGAAGAGGAGGATTTTCAAGCTTCTTGTCGCATGGTCCGGGAGATTGGATTCAGTAAGGTACACATCTTTCCCTACAGCCGGCGTGACGGTACGGCTGCATCCCATTGTCCCGGGATTAATACAAAGATCATCCGCTGCCGAACTGATATCCTGAAAAAGATCTCCGAAGAAAAGGCCCATGAGTTTCGCCGCCGTTTTGTGGGAAGAGAGGTAGAAGTAATCATTGAGAAGAAACAGAGGAACGGTCTTTATTCCGGTCTGGACCGACATTACAACCGGGTCTATTTTTTCGGAGAAAAAATAGAGATCGGAAGCCTACGCCGGGTAAAAATAACCGGAATTGATGAATCATCCCTGAAAGGGGAGTTCGCGGCCGATTAAAGCCCGGGTCAGGATATCAGGCGGCCAACAGGGCCAGGCCCAAGCTCTGTAAATATTCGGTAAACCAGGGGCTCCGCGCTTTTCGCGAGGTGCTGTAGCCGCGGTCGTTGACCGCGGATAACTATGGATCACTGGGGCCGCGGTCAACGACCGCGGCTACAGGGCCCGAGATAGCCAGCGGCATTTACCGGGTTTACCGAATGTTTACCAAGCTCTTCCCCGCTATTCCCTCTTATAATCCATCCTATTCCTTGCTCATCCCTCCACTTCCCACACTTGACATTGGCTATATTGTGTGTTAATGAATAAGCAACATTTTTTTGATGATTCTACGGAATAAGCAGTAACCCCGGTTGTTGGCCGGATAAATTGTCGGGGTAAAGGCCTCGGCTACAGAGCCAGGCCGACGATTTGTTTTACTTTTGCAACTTCAAACTTTTCCCTATCTCGGCTGAGCGGACTTTTACGAAGGCCTAAAAGCCAGGTGAAAGCGAATAACTTTAGGCACTTTAGCGCACTTCAAACTTTAGGCACTTCATAGTATATGACCTTTTACCCTCCAGAACAGATTGACCTCATCAATTCGTATAATGACATTGTCGAGGTCATATCTCAATATATCCCTCTAAAGAGGTCCGGCCGCAATTTTAAGGCGCTCTGTCCCTTCCATTCGGAGAAGAGCCCATCTTTTACGGTCAGTCCGGACAAACAGATCTTTCATTGTTTCGGTTGCGGCGCCGGGGGAAATGTATTCTCTTTTATTATGCGACGGGAGAATATGACCTTTCCGGAGGCCGTCCGTTATCTGGCTCGCCGGGCCAACATCGAGCTCCCGGAGTTTGATTCTCGTTCTGCCTCAAAAAAAGAACATCTCCTCAAGCTCCATGAACTGGCCGCGGGATTCTATCACTGGGGACTTACCGAGTCAAAGACCGGGGCTAAAGCTCGTGCCTACCTGGAGAATCGAGGAATTAAAGCTCAGGCGATTAAGAGTTATAACCTTGGTTATGCCCAGCCGGGATGGGATAGTTTCCTCAAATATGCCGGGAAGAAGGGTTATAAACCCGGGATACTTCTGGAAGCAGGTTTGATTCTTGAACGATCTAAATCAGATGGATATTATGATCGGTTCCGTGATCGCCTGATCATCCCGGTCTGCGATAGCCGGGGAAGGATTATTGCTTTCGGGGCCAGGGTCTTTGATGACTCGAAACCGAAATATGTAAACTCCCCCGATACCCCATTATTCCGGAAGGGGAATGTGCTCTTTGGGATTCATCAGGCTCGGGAAGCTATCAGAGAATGCGGGGAAGTAATTCTGGGGGAGGGGTATTTTGATGTTATTAAGGCTCATCAGGAAGGGGTGAATAATATAATCTGCTCCCAGGGGACAGCGTTCACGGAGATCCAGGCCCAGGTCTTAAAACGTTATACTGACAAAGTGGTAGTTGCTTTTGATGCCGATCAGGCCGGGCTGGCCGCGGCGTTACGGGGGTTGACTGTTTTTCTTCAGAAAGATTTCGAGGTTAGAATGGTTCTTATGCCGGACGGCCATGATCCGGATAGTTATATCCGATCTTCCGGAGTGGCGGCTTTTAAGGATCTGGTTGCCGAGAGCATACCGTTGATTGACTTCAAGCTTGAGCGACTCTGTCGGATTCACGATCTTGAGACAGATCGCGGCCGCCTGGCAGTGGTCCGGGAGATGCTGGATACCATCACCCAGATAGACAGTGCGGTTCTCAAGGAGACATACGTGAAAAAATTAGCAGCCCGTCTTGGAGTGTCAGTGGGAGCGGTCTGGGAGGAATATAACAAACATAAATCCCCTGAATTAACCCGGACGACTCCTCGTCAGACCTCTGATATTAAGGTGAATAAATATGAGTCTCGCCTCTTGAAGTATTTATTGGAGAATGATAGAGTGCTCTCCTTAATAAAAGATGAATTGGATCCGGAAGCTTTTTCTCCTCCTCTCCAGCCTGTTGTTGAGCTGATGCTGACTTTGATTAGAAAGGGAGAGTCTCCCGGATCACAATCATTAATGACAGCTCTCAGAGAGAAGGAATCTCAAGAGATTGTGTCACGTTTGCTGTTGGAGCAGTCTTTGGATGAGATACAGCTCGCGGAAGCGGTTGAGATAATTATTGATATCCATAAGAAGCTGCTTCGCGTCAGGATCGCTGAATGCAGGAAGACTGTTGCCCGGAAAGATATGGCTGAAGAGGAGACTGATGTTATCCTTCGGCAGAGCATGAGACTGTCCGGAGAATTAAAGGCTTTTCCGGACCGGATTCGGAAGAAGATAGAATTATGAAAAAAGCAGATAAAGATCGTCGAATAAAAAAATTAATTAAGCTGGGGACAGAGAAAGGGTTTCTTACCCCGATCGACCTGAATAAAACCTTGCCCCCTGAATTGATCAATCCGGAAGAGCATGACGCCATCAAAATATTATTACAGGGTCTGGGTGTAGAGATTCTGGATATCCCGGAGGAAGTCACTAAGGAAGCAGAAGAGAAGGAAGCTAAGGCCAAGGCCCCCACGGCCCGCTCTATCGAAATATTGGATGATCCGGTTCGTATGTACCTCCGCCAGATGGGCCAGGTTCCGTTGCTGACCCGGGAGCAGGAGGTTGAGATATCCAAGAGGATCGAGAAGGCGGAGAACCGGGTCTATTCCCTTACTCTGCGCTTCGGGGTACTTCCCCGGGAGATGATAATTACCGCCCGGCGGGTATTAAATGGGAAGGAGAGGTTTGACAGGGTGGTGGTAGAGCGGAAAGGTAAGCGTCGTGAGCGGTATCTGGTGGAGTTGCCCAAACATATTAAAGAGGTTGAGAAACTGGAGAACAAACTCAAGGCTAAGATTCAAGTTATCCGCAGTCTTCGTTATAAAGAGCTTCGCCGAAAAAATCAGGAGGCTAAGCTGACGGAACTGAAGCGTGAGATGATAAAATCGCTGAAGCAATTCCGTTTCAAGCAGGTAGTTATTGAGGGCATGTATTCGGTGCTGAGCAAGCATAATGATAAGTTGATAGAAGTTCAGTATGGACTGACCCCATTGCTCGCCCGGAAGAAGAAGACGAATAAGATCAAGAATCAGATTAAAAATGAGCGTCGCAAGCTCCGTAGGCTGGAATTAAATATGGAGATGACCGTTGAGGTGTTCCAGCATTTATTCAGCGAGTTGAGCGAAGCCCTGGTGAATGCTCGGCGAGCGAAGGGAGAGATGGTTGAGGCCAACCTGCGGCTGGTTATCAGTATCGCCAAGAAATATACTAACCGGGGACTATCTTTTCTCGACCTGATCCAGGAAGGAAATATGGGGTTGATGAAGGCGGTTGATAAGTTCGAGTATCGTCGGGGATTTAAGTTCTCAACCTATGCGACCTGGTGGATCCGGCAGGCGATTACCCGCGCTATTGCTGATCAGGCCCGGACGATCCGCATCCCGGTCCATATGATTGAGACCATAAATAAACTGATGCGGGTAACCAAGAAGCTCCTTCAGGAACGGGGGAAAGAGCCCTCGGCGGAAGAGTTGGCGGAAGAGATGGATGTCCCGATCGACAAGATCCGGGATATCATAAAGATAGCCCAGCATCCGATCTCACTTCAGGCTCCGATCGGAGATAAGGATGAAACTCAGTTCGGGGACTTCATTGAAGACCGGGGGGCCGAGTCCCCGGCGACCGCGACCAGTTATTCTCTCCTCCGGGAACAGATGGGGACGGTTCTGACTACTCTGACCAAACGGGAAGCCAAAGTTCTGAACCTCCGTTTCGGTATTGTCGATGGGTCTCCCCGTACCCTGGAAGAAGTCGGCAAGATATTCAGCGTAACCAGGGAACGTGTCCGCCAGATTGAGGCCAAGGCTCTGCGGAAGATGCGGCATCCCACCCGGTCCAGAAAACTCCAGGGCTTCCTCGACCTGGCCGATGACGATGGTCGGACCGATACTATCTGGGATCTTTAATTTCTCCAGCGGAGAAATTAAAGAGTTTTGAATGCCGCTCAAGATTTATTTCCCGGTTGAGAAATAAATATTATCCGACCGATTGAGATTTTACTCATCCCTTACTTATTCTGCACGACTGTAGATACCGGACCGAATTTGTAGCCGCGGTCGCTGACCGCGGAAACCGGGGTTGAAATCAACAATCTCATTGTTCGACGGGTGTCCCGATGAGTCTTCCGTTTTGAGTGAAATATCTTGCTCTATCAGAAAAAATTAGTATAGTTGTGACCATATAACTTTCTTGCCGCAGGAAAGAAAGGGCCCGTAGCTCAGTTGGTTAGAGCACCGGACTCATAATCCGATGGTCGTAGGTTCGAGTCCTACCGGGCCCACTGATGAGCTTACAGCTTGTAAGCTCATAAATTCCAATTTTCAAGCATCAAATATCAAACGAATTACAAAAAGAGAATTTTTCAGCCAAAGGCTGATCCGCCTCCGGCTGAAAATCATAAGGCCGTGTGTCGGAGACCGGATTTGAGAAGTAGTCCGCAGGAGTGGTAACACTATGGCGCCCTGAAGGTAGCCGCTACGAGGTTACGTCGAAGGCATTGAGTATCTGTTCCTGTTTCGGAATTTAAATAAAAGTTAGTTGAAAAAATAGTCACACCGCCTCTTGAGTGGTGTTCCAACGGACTTTAACGATCTTTAACGGTTTTTCTTTTTAACGTCTTTATTTTTCAACGTTAACGCCGTAGGCGCTAAGTTTTAGCGCCGCAGGCGCAAAATTAATGAAGATATTCTACTGGCTGATAATTCTCATGAATATTACTCTGATGGTCCTCCTCTGGGTCTATATTTATGATCTCTATCTTCAGGATCACCTGGATATTATTGATTATCCTTCCCATCTGGTCCAATCCGATCGGGCTATCCCCATCATTGTTCTGGGAGTTCTTCTCAATACCGGAGCTATTATCTATTCTATCCGGGATTTCCGACAGCGGCGCCGGGAGGAAGAGCTGGAGAAGATCATCTCCACCGACCATCGCTTTATAGAGAATGTTGCTGATCAGGATACGATCAGGGATCTAGAAGATGAGCTCGAGCATATAGTAGTTCGACTGGAGGAGTTGAGGAAGATCCATGGGCAGGAAAAGAAAGTTGACGGTTGACAGTTGTCGGTTGACGGTAAAAAATTACCACTAAAGTTAGTCTCGCTTTTCCCGCTTTCTAAATAACTTTAGGCACTTTAGCGCACTTTAGGCACTTTAAACTTCTCCACCCTATGCCTTCGACAAAATACATCTCTACCCCGGTTATATTCCTGATCTGTTGTATTGCTGTCGGGTCCGTCGTCTCGGCGGAGGATGGAAATAACAGATCTCTCATCTACGATCCTCTTGATTTTCAGGAACCACCCTGGGGGAAGGCCTCCCTGGCCGGTAATAAACTCTGGGAAGAAGGGGATGAAGCGGGAGCTATGCGGGAATGGGAGAAGGCTATATCTCAGGGCTTCAGCGATGGCCTCGCGTTCTATTACCTGGGGCGCTATTATGCCCGCCTGGAGGACTGGGATAAAGCTATCACCTACCTGAGAAAGGCCAAACCCCGGATTATTGATGAGAATAAAGATCCGGAGGTATTGGAGAATCTCTATGAGATCCTGGCTACGGCCTACATGAAGAACCGCCGGTATTATGAATCATATATCCATTACCAGAAGGCATTAAATCTGGATCCGAATTCACCTTCCCTTCATCTGGGATTGGCCAACCTTTATCTTTTGAGGGGGAAACTAGATGACGCGGAGAGAGAAGCGAAGCAGGTGTTGGTAAAATCTCCATCAATGGCCCGGGCTTACTGGATAATTGCCGCCGCCGCTGAGAAGCGGGAAGAATATCCGGTCGCTATCAATTATTACCGTAAATATTTATCTCTGGATCCGGATCGTTGGGAGGCACGGCTTTCACTGGGATTATTATTGCATTACCAGATGAAGCAGTCCGATCCGGCAGAGAAGGAATTGTATAAAGTTGTAGCCCTGGTCCCTGAAGACGGCCGGGCATACGCGGTACTGGGGGAGATATATCTGGGGAGGGGACAGATTGAATCGGCTCGGAAAGCCGTTGACCAAGCATTGAAGTATGATCCGGAGAACTATCAGGCTCTGATTATTCGGGGTCAGCTTTATCTACAGGATGGGGATGACAGCCGGGCGGAGAGTTACTTCCAGAGGGCTTTGCGTACCAATCCTGACGGTGCTCTGGCGCTGTACTGGGCTGGTGTGATTCTGTTTCAGAAAGGTGATTATCAGGCGGCGGAGAGTTGCTTCAGACGATCCGTCAACTCGGCTCCGTGGTTCCGGGATGCCGCGTTAAATCATGGGTTGGCGCTGGAAGTTCTGGGTCGCCAGGGTGAAGCTCTCCGGCAATTGAAGCAGGTTGTCACAAACCACCCCGATTTCGCGTTGGGACATCTTGGACTGGGGAGGTTATATTATTATGCCGGGGAGCCAGAGGAGGCATTGCCATACTTCCAGAACGCATTGGCCCTGGACCGGGCATCTTGGGAGCCGTACTATTTTATCGGGAAGTGCCTCTACGACCGGAATGATAATGAGGAGGCTCTGGAATACTATCTCGTGGCCCGGAAGAGAGAAAGTAAGAACCCTCAGATCCTCACTGATCTGGCCCTGGCCTATGAGAGAACCAATCGAACGGAACTCGCGGAAGATATGCTGAACAAGGCCCTGGAATATGATCCCGGTTATCTCCGTGCCATGTTGAGATTGGGTGTATTGAGGGCCCGGGAAGATGATTTGAGTGGAGCGGAGAGGCTCTATCGCCAGGCTATTATTATCCGGCCGGGAGATGTTAGCTGGGGGAACCCGGGAGAGGAGAGGGATTTTCTGGTCCGGATGGTATCAGGTGTGGAAGATTACCTGGGAGCGGGAATCGATTACCTGAGTCTTTACGCGGTTATGAAAAATATATCCCATGACCAGGGAATATTTGCCGAGTTAATCCCGGTTCTGATGGAGAAGGTCCGGCGGAATCCGCTTAAACCTGAATATCCGCATCTCCTCGGGATGGCCTACCAGGAGAAGGGTGATCTGCCTCAGGCGGAAAAATACTATCTTCGGGCGGTCAGGAATGATTCAGATTTCGCGGCGGCTCACCTAAGCCTGGGACAGCTATATGCTGGAGCGAAGAAATATGATTTAGCCCGGAAGCATCTCCAGGCAGTACTTTCTTTAGCCCCGGAGTCATCCTTCGCGTCCACTATCAAGGAAGTTCTCAAGAATTTGCCGGAGTAAGTTTGGTAGGGATTGGGAAATAGGGAATGGGAAAATGGGAAAATCAATTCTTTTATTTTTAAATCCGGTGTGGTTTAATTTACTGAGGTTAAAGCTAAATTAGCGACCAAAGGGAGATAATTTAAAATGAGTAAAGATCTGATTGTAGGAAATGGGGTGGTTATTACCCTGGGAGATGATAACAAGCTTATGGAGGATTCCGCGGTTCTGATCCGGGATGGGATAATCGAGGCGGTAGGTTCCGACAGGGAGATCCGGGAATTATCTCCGGACGCGGAATATCTGGATGCCAATGGGCGCCTGATCATGCCCGGTTTCATCAACGCGCACCACCATCTTTACAGCACCTTTGCTCGGGGTCTGGCGCCGCACGATCCGCCGCCCTATACTTTCTTGGAGATCCTGGAGCGGATGTGGTGGCCGCTGGACAATGTGCTGGAGAAAGAAGATCTCTACTACAGCGCGCTGATTCCCATGATCGACAGTATCAAGAAAGGTGTCACCACGATCATCGATCACCATGAGAGTCAGGGCTATCAACTGGGCAGCCTCGATCAGCTGGCCCGGGCGGCCCGTGAGTTGGGAATCCGTTCTTCCTTCTCGCTCGGCATCTCCGATCGCTTTGGAAAAGGTGCGGAGGGGATTGAGGAGAATGTCCGCTTTATCAAGGAGGTTCAGGCCTCATCTCCGGCCGAGCAGAAGATGATAACCGGGATGTTCGCGCTCCACGCCGCTTTCACGGTAAATAACGATACCCTGGAACGTGCGGTAGCCGAAGCGGATAAACTGGGTGTGGGTTTTCATATCCATGTGGCCGAGGCGGAATCCGATGAAGAAGATAGTGTGGAGAAGTACGGGATGCGGATCTTGGAGCGTCTGAAGGAGAAGGGAACCCTGGGGCCGAAGAGCCTGGCCATTCACTGTGTTCATATCGATGATAACGAGATGAATATATTGAAGGAGACCGGAACCGCCGCGGTTCATAACCCGGAGTCAAACATGAACAACGCGGTGGGCGTGGCACCGATTCTGGAGATGATGGAGAAGGGGATCGAAGTTGGTCTGGGGACGGACGCGATGACCTCCAACATGTGCAAGGAAGTCCAGCTCGCCAATATCCTCCAGCACCTGGCCAAGATGGATCCCCGGGTTGCCTTCGTCGAGTCCTGCAACCTTCTGCTCGACAATAACCCCCGGATCGCCTCCCGTCTTTTCGACAACGAAGTGGGAGTTCTGAAACCGGGCGCCGCCGGAGATGTTATTGTGGTGGATTACCTTCCGCCCACCCCGATGAGTGGAGCTAACTTTCTCGGCCATTTCCTCTTCGGAATCTGCGAGACCGCCGTCAACGCGACTGTCGTCAATGGCAAGATCCTGATGAAGGATAAGCAGGTGATCGGAATCGACGAAGAAGCGATCAATGCCCGCTCCCGGGAGCTGGCGGCGGAGTTTCTGAAAAGATTTTAGTGGGGAATAGGGAATGGGGAATGGCCCTGTCGCCGCGGTCGGTGACCGCGGTATGGGGAGTGGGGATGAACTGTGGGAGAGGTTTTCAACCTCGATCCAGGCCGGCCCTGGTAATAGGGCTTACCCCGAAAAGAAACATTCAATACTTCAAGAAGCTGAGAATGGAATCTAAGCCGGCTACTTGAATCTTGAATCCTGCCCCGACTGTGCCGGGGTTCCGATATTATATCTCCCGTATCTTGGTGTCTCGCATCCTGTACCTTCTTAATCATGAAAGAGGCATTACTTTACACCAAACTGGAAGACAACCAGCTCCGCTGCGACCTCTGCGCTCACCGTTGCCTGATCCAGGAAGGTAAACGCGGGATATGCGGTGTCCGGGAAAATCGGGGTGGAGTTCTCTATTCACTGGTCTACGGAAAAGCGATCGCCACCCACGTCGATCCGATCGAGAAGAAGCCTCTCTTTAATTTTTTGCCCGGTTTGCTATCCTTCTCGGTAGCGACAGTGGGTTGCAACATGACCTGCCTCCACTGTCAGAACGCCGACATCTCCCAGGCTCCCCGGGAAACCGGACGAATAATGGGAGAGGATATCTCCCCGGAGAGACTGGTTGAGGCGGCCGAAAAAAACGGCTGTCGGTCGATCGCCTACACCTATACCGAACCCACCATCTTCTTTGAGTACGCCCTTGATACCGCCCGGTTGGCTAAGACCCGGGGAGTTAAGAACATCTTCGTCACCAACGGCTATATGACGGAGGAAGCATTGGAGATGATAAACCCGGTCCTCGACGCGGCCAATGTCGATCTAAAATCGTTTCGGGATGACTTCTACCGGGATGTCTGCGGCGCACGCCTTCAGCCGGTCCTGGAGACCATAAAAAGGATGCACGGACAGGGAATCTGGCTGGAGGTCACCACCCTGATCATCCCGGGCCATAATGACTCCGACGAAGAACTGGAGGCGATCGGACGGTTCCTTTCCGGGATCAGTCCGGACATCCCCTGGCACGTTAGCGCCTTCTATCCCACCTATCTTCTCACCTCCGCTCCCCCCACGCCCGCCGTGACCCTGCGCCGGGCCCGAAAGATCGGCCAAGCCGCGGGCCTCCGCTACGTCTATACCGGCAATATCCCCGGCGACGACGGGGAGAACACCTATTGCCCTAACTGCGGAAAAATCATCATAGAGCGGACCGGCTACCGGGTAGGAGCGGTAAATATCCGGGACGGAAACTGCGCCTTCTGCTCCACCCCGGTCGCCGGCGTCTGGAATTAACCATCGATGATCGCTATGTAGCCGCAATTGTTACCCCGGGAGATATGGAGTGTGGGAGTTTACCCGCCGGAGGAGTGGCTTGCTACCGCGACCAGTCCCTGTAGCCGCGGTCGCTGACCGCGGCAGGAAAATGCTCCGGTTATAAAAATTTAAAACCCGGAGAATTCCTTGAAAAACTGAGGAGGGTCTGATGAAAACACTACAGGTTAGAATTCCCGAATTTATCCACGGACAGGTGGTAAAATATGCTCAAGAGGAAGGAGTATCGATGAATAATTTTATATTGACTTTGATCTCAAATGAGGTGATCCGGCAGGAGACGAGTGATTTTTTCCAGAGAGCTTCGTCACATTTTGATCCGGCCTCATTCGCCGAAGCCCTCAGCGCTGTCCCGGATATCCCCGTGACCCGGGATGACCAGATCAATATAGGCTGACTGAATCTGAGTGTAACCTCCCCGCGTTATTCAGGAATATCCCGACAAAAAATATCGATAGTAGGCATATTTGAACGATCGTTCAGATATGGCTACTGTGTTTTTCGGCAGGTTTTCGTAAGCTTTAAGTGAACCAGTTATCTTATTGTACTGTGCGTGTGCGTGCATCCCGATTTATCGGGTAGCGCTGATTTATCTGAGCTATTTTGGATTCTGTAGCCGGGTCGTTGATTCCCGCCCTGGTGGGACTTTTTCGTTCGACTAGGAAATTGGGGCGGCTGGGTTTATTGGAAGATTACGTTTCTTTCCAGTCTTCGTACTCTTTTTCTTCCGGGTTGTTCCTGTTTTCTTCTTTCCCTTTTTCCCTTTCGTAGTCTGCTTGGATTTTTTCTTCGCCTTCTTCTTCTCCAGAAGTTCCAGGGCTTCTTCCAGGGTTATGGCCTGAGGGTCGAACCGGTTGGGGATGGAGGCGTTGAGCTTGTTATGTTTAATATAGGGACCGTAGCGTCCGGTCATTATCCGGACCGGGTTTCCATCTTCCGGGTGTTCCCCCAGATCCCGGAGGGATTTTTGGGATGCTCCTCCTTTGCGGTCCGGCGCGGCGGCCAGGATCCCGAGTGCCGTCTCCAGGGGAACGTCCAGTACATTATGCGGTTCTTTCAGGGAAGCAAATTTCCCGTCATGGACTATATATGGTCCGAATCGTCCCAATCCGGCCTTAACCACCTTGCCGGTCTCAGGATGATTGCCGAGTTCCCTGGGGAGTTGAAGTAGATCCAGCGCTTTCTCCAGCGTGACTTCTTCCATCGACATATCCTTCATCAGCTTGATCCGCTTTGGTTTCTTCCCGTCATTGTCATTCTCTCCCTTCTGAACATATGGTCCGAATGGCCCCAGCTTGATATAGACGGTCAGGCCGGTCTCGGGGTCGATCCCCAGCTTTTGTGGTCCTTCGCTCTTTTGCTTCATCAACTGCTTGATCATCTCGGGAGATAGGTCGGCGGGAGGAATGTCAGGCCGTATCCCGGTGCGGAGCCGTTCCCCGTTCACATCCCAGGAGAGGAAGGGCCCGTATCGTCCGATCCTCACCTCTCCGGGCGGATCTTCCAGTTTCATAGAGCAGAGGTCGCTGGGGCTGATCTCGGTCTCATTCTTTGATACCCGGCTCCTGAGTCCGTCGTCGCCCAGGTAGAAATGGGTGAGATAGTCCAGCCAGCCTTTCTCTCCCCGGGCGATATTATCGAGCTGCTTCTCCATATCCGCGGTAAAGTGGATATCAACCAGATCGGTGAAGTATTGCTCCATCAGCCTGGTGACGGCAAACGCCGTGAAGGTCGGGACCAGTTCTTTTCGCTGCATGAAGACATAGCCGCGTTTGATGATGGTATTGATGATGGAAGCGTAAGTGCTGGGGCGCCCGATTCCTTCATCTTTAAGAACTTTAACCAGAGCTGCCTCGGTATAGCGGGCGGGCGGCTTTGTCTCATGTTCCCGGCACTGGAGTTCCCGGCAATCGACTTCTTCATCTATTGAGAGAGGGGGAAGGGGGGGGGACTGGTTCGGGGGCGTCTTATCAGTGATATCGGTCCCCCGGACATAAGCCCGGAAGAAACCAGGAAATTCCACTATCCGTCCGTTAGCGCGGAAGACGGCATTTTCTACCTGGATGGTGACATTCTGGAATTTGAGCCGGGCCGGTGCCATCTGAGTAGCGATAGTTCTTTTCCAGATCAGGTCATAGAGTGAGCGTTCCGCTCCGCTCAGAGGCAGACTGTCGGTTGTCCGCATCTCATTTCCGGCCGGACGAATAGCTTCATGTGCTTCCTGAGCCCCTTTGTCTTTACTCCGATACCGCCGGGGAGTCGGGTTGAGAAAAGTTTCGCCGTAGTCCGATATGATCCGGCTTCGGGCGGCGTTGATTGCCTCTTCGCTCAAATGGACCGAGTCGGTCCGCATATAGGTAATGTATCCGTTCTCATAGAGTTTCTGAGCGATCTTCATGGTCAAACCCGCACCCAGATTCAATTTCCGGTTGGCTTCAATCTGCAGCGTGGCGGTTGTGAATGGGGGATAGGGGTTTCGAAGTACGGATTTCTCCTGAATGTCGGTGACCCGCCAGGAACCGGTCTTTAATTTCTCGATCAGACTCTCGGCGGTCTCCGGATCCAGCATGAGGAGATCTTTTCCGGGGGTAAGTTTACCGGTTGTCTCCTCGAAGTCTTTCCCCCGGGCCAGAACTTTTCCGTCCAGCGAGTGAAGCTGAGCCTCAAAACGGTGATCCGGCTGGTCGGGACGCTTGTTTAATAGAGCCTTTAAGTCTCGGTAGAATGCTGGGCGGAAGGCCCGGCGTTCGCGTTCCCGGTCAACCAGTAAACGAACTGTTACGGACTGAACCCGTCCGGCTGAAAGTTTGGGGGCGAGCTTCTTCCACAGGAGCGGGGAGATTGTGTATCCGACCAGACGGTCCAGTATCCTCCGGGCCTCCTGGGCGCGGACCAGGTTCATATCTATTGCCCTGGGAGATTCAATAGCTTTTAGGATAGCGTCCTGGGTGATCTCATGGAATACCATCCGGCTCACCGGTACGGTGGGTTTTAACAGTTCAACGAGATGCCAGCCGATTGATTCTCCTTCCCGATCCTCATCGGTAGCTATCAGGAGTTTATCAGCATCCTTCATGAGCCGTTTGAGTTCGGTGACGATCTTTTGCTTGCCTTTAGGGGTGACATAGATAGGATCAAAGTTATTATCTACGTCAACTCCCATCCGGGCCCATTTCTGGTCCTTAATCCGGGCGGGGATCTCCGCGGCGGAGGAGGGAAGATCCCGGACGTGTCCCATTGAGGCTTCAACCCGGTAATCTTCCGGGAGATACCCCCGGATTGTACGGGCCTTTGTTGGAGATTCTACGATAACCAGTTTACTCATTATTTTTTCCAATTTTTTCGGATTAGTATGATTGTTAAATCTGCGATGATTCGAAAAGGGCATCGTTATACATTATGTCCCGGAAGAAAAGAAGTTAAATATTCTCATAAAAAATTTAACTCTCTGTTGAAATAATAGAATAGTGGTGCTATATATTATCATTTATTGAAGGGTGTAAACTTTTTCAAGTGGTGTTGGCTTCAGTGTTTTTTCACTAAGTTAGTGCCAAAGGCGATAACTTAATGATCAAGCAGATATTAAATCGATTTGGAGTCTGGATCGCGTATATTGTTTTAATAACAACCGGGTTTGTCTCATTCATCTTCTTCCGCTTCCCCTTTAACTTCACCATGGTTCGGGGGAAGAAGAACATCCCGAAGAAGGGGAAGAACGTTCTCTATGTCTCTAACCATCTCTCTATGTATGACTCTTTCCTGATCGCGGTCGCGGCCTTCTTCCCGGCATTTGTTACTCATCCTTCACGGCAACCGATAAATTTCGCGGCCGAGGAAAATTATTTTACCCGCTGGTATCTCCGGATTCTCTTTCGGCTGCTCAGGACCGTACCGGTGAAGAGTGGACGGAGCGATCCCTTCCTGATGAGGAAGTACATCGACTTTTTAAAGAAGAGGAATATCCTTATATTCTACCAGGGAACCAGAAGCTTTGATCTGAAGAGAATTAAAGCCGGACCCGGTTATGTGATCGCCAACGCGGAATCGGATCTGACCGTTATCCCGGTTTATCATGAGGGGATTACTCGAATCTTCAGCCGGGGGGGGCCCAGAACAAAGGGATTATGGCGTTGGCTCCCCCGTAGTCTCTTCCGGAGGACAGTGGTAAGTTTTGGTCCTCCGATCGAATATTCCGATCTCCGGAAGATTGAGGATACGAAAGAGAAGATTGCCGCGATCAATAAGAGAATTATCGAGAATATCGAGAAGCTTAAAGTAGCCTCTCCCGAATGATATAAGAAATCACAAATCTCAAGCATCAAATGACTATGAATCAAAATAAGATGAATAAGAAAGTTGGTATTGGCCGGGTTTTAATCGCGCCGTCATTGCTTTCCGCGAATTTTGCCTGTTTGCGGGAAGACATTAAAGAAGTTGAAGCCGCGGGATGCCGGGTACTTCATCTTGATGTCATGGATGGGCACTTTGTTCCGAATCTGACAATTGGGCCGGTGGTGATCGAGTCAATCAGGCGTGTGACCGATCTCTATCTCGATGTTCACCTGATGATCGAAGAACCGGGGCGATATCTTAAGGCTTTTGTTGATAGTGGGTCAGACGGGATTACCATTCATCAAGAGATTGAAGCTGATTGCTTCGAAATACTAAAGGATATAAGAAAAATGGGGGTTGATGCCGGGATTTCACTTCGTCCCGGGAATGAAGTTGATAAGATTGAGCCGTTTCTCGATCTATTGGATCGTATTTTGATCATGAGTGTCGAGCCGGGTTTTGGAGGACAGAGTTTTATTCCCGGCAGTGAAGAGAAGATCGCGGCGGCCCGGCGTCTGGCGGATAGAGTAGATAGAGAAATTATTGTGGCAATCGATGGTGGGATTAACATTGAGACCGCCCCAATTGTCGCCTTGGCCGGCGCCACGGAAATTATTGCCGGTAGTGCCGTCTTCAAAGGGAGTATCGGTGAGAATATTACCGCCCTCAGAGAAAGTGTAACAGGAGTTGGAAGTGCCTAAAGTTTGAAATGCGCTTCAGCCAGAGGCTGATCCGCCTCCGGCGGAAAAGTGCCTAAAGTTATAAGTTAGCGCTTTGCGCTAACTTAGTTTTGAACAAAGACTATCATCAATAGACAGATGCAACCCCGGAAAATATTTAAGTAATTTTACTTGTAAATTTCTTAGTGTCTTCGTGGCTATTTTTAAATAATAGGAGTTTTAGATGAAAAAACCGGTGATTGTGGTTGGTTCAGACCACGCGGCGTTCGGGATGAAGGAATTTATCAAACGGTTGGTGGAGGGGTGGGGTTATATAGTTGAGGATGTAGGCACTTACAGCCGGGATAGCGTCGATTATCCCGATTATGCTGAGAAAGTAGCGGTTATGGTTACCCGGGGTCGTAACAGGATTGGTATCCTGGGATGTGGTACCGGGGTCGGAGCGTCCATCGCCGCTAATAAGATACCCGGGGTTCTGGCCGCTTTGGTCCATAATCCCAGGACTGCCCGCCTCAGTGTGGAGCATGACAACGCCAATATCCTGGTCCTAGCCGGTCGTCCCTACCGGAAGAAGGAAGTGGAAGAGATAGTCAAAGCTTGGCTGGGGAGTAAGTTTCAGGGAGGAAGGCACATGAGGCGGGTGAAGAAGATAAAGGCATTGGAGAAAAAGTATAGTTAGAGCGTACTCTAAAAGGTATTTTCAACTTTTTGTGCTCATAAAACTAAACATTCACCACGAAGAACACGAAGTAAGACAAAGAAAACTATAGAATTTTTCCTTGTTTTTTTCAAATTTCTTCGTGAACTTCGTGCTCTTCGTGGTTTAAAAAGCTTTTCGAGTAAGCGTTATCATAGTTTAATCTCGCAAAGCGGCTCGACCGCCACCGGTAAAGAGGAGGGAGAGACAGGCCGCGATCAGGACGATCTGATATTCGATATCGACCAGAATCACCCCCCCGGCGATCATTACCGCGATAATAATTCCAACTAAGAGTGATGCCACCCGGGTCATGATTCCGAAGACTAAAAATATTCCCGCCAAAAATTGAATAATGGCGATGGTAATCGCCCAGATATCAGGAGGTTTGAGTCCCATCGCGGAGCATATGCCGCTGAATTTCTGCAACCCAGGACCGTCAAAGGCGCCGAATAATTTTTGAGTGCCGTGAATAATAGAGAATGCCCCTACCCCCATGCGAAGAATAAATGGTCCCCAGGCTCCTCCTGATCCGAATATTTTTTCCAGCATAATAAGTTACCGTCCGTAGTCTACCCCGATAAAATCGGGGGCGTTAACTTAGTGTAAATAATGCCTAAGCTAACGATGTTATTAGAATTATAAAGATTTAGATATTATTCATTCTCCCATAGACCCTCGGAATTACAAAGATAAAATGACACTATGAAATAATACCATGAAAATATGTTGGATTATTGCAATGCTTGGGCTGGCCGCGGCAGTACTGATTCCCTCCTGGCCGATTAGGGCAGAGCCTTTATCGACTGAGGTTGCGGCTCATTATGGGTCTCTCTTCGGGCTAGCCACCGGCTTTGATTATCAGAACCGGAACTTTAAGTCGGGAGACTATGAATATGACCTGAATTATTCCGGTCTCATTATCAGGCCAGTAGTAAATCTGACCAATCGCTGGGCGGTCTTTCTCCGCCTGGGATATTCTCGGTTGGTCTTCGATCGTCCTGAGTTTGGAGCTACTGATTATGATGAGTGGGGTTTTGAGTATGGAGGAGGGAGCAGATTTACCCTCCTGCACTGGTCTGTATTTCGAGCTGCCGTGGAAGGGGAGTGTTCTTATCTCAATACCGATCGGAAAGTAGGTGATGGCGGAAAAGAGATAGGACAATTTCTCCACTGGCGAGCTGGCGCCGAGGCGGGAGTTGATCTAGAGATTATCTACCCTTATCTGGGCTGCGAATATAATGACGGCCGGATTACCCATGAATATTCCTCCCCGGACCGGAATTTTGCGCATGATTATGAACTGAGAAACCGCTGGAAGACTTTTGTTGGCGTACGGATCAATATCCCACCATTCACCACTATCGGGGCCCAGTACTACTTCGGAAAGGATCTGATGACAATGGCAGGGGTGGGTTTTTCGTTCTAGCCCCTACACTGGCCCATTTATTAGCCGCAAACCAGCTGTAGACCTTGCTCGAAAAGCCTTTTTAACCACGAAGAACACGAAGTTCACGAAGAAATTTGAAAAGAACAGAAAAAATCACATAGTTTCCTTTTTTTTTCTTCGTGTTCTTCGTGACCTTCGTGGTGAATATTTAGTTTTTTGAGCACAAAAAGTTGAAAATACCTTTTCGAGTAAGCTCTAGCTCAGTATTTTCCTTCGTGATCTTCGTGTCCTTCGTGGTAAATAATATATATTGCTACCCACACAATATGACTGAGAACCATTAAAGATAACGGACGTTGAAGAATAAAGACGTATGAGCAGGATTCTAACAACCTGTATTTACTGCGGCTGCGGCTGCGGGCTATATCTCGATGCTGAAGACGGCCGGATAATCGGCTCGTACCCGAGCGGAAACCATCCGGTCTCCCGGGGAGCCCTCTGCGTGAAAGGCTGGAACTCCTATGAGTTTGTCAATAAGCTTGATCGTCTGAATACTCCCCTGATTAAAAGAAACGGCCATTTCGAGGAAGCCGGCTGGGAAGAGGCGCTTGGCTTGGTCTCACGGCGGCTGTTGGAGATTGGAGAGAGAACAGGCCCCGATTCGCTCGCTTTTTTAAGCTCCGCCAAGACCACCAACGAGGAGAACTTCCTGATGATGAAGCTGGCCCGGGCGGTCTTCAAGACAAACAATATCGATCACTGTGCCCGCCTCTGTCATGCCTCCACCGTGGTGGGACTGAAAGCTGCCTTTGGTTCCGGCGCCATGACCAACTCGATCGAGGAGTTTGAAGACGCCGACTGCTTTCTGGTGACCGGTTCGGATACAACCGCGCAGCACCCCCTGATCGGTTCCCGGATCATCAACGCGGTCAGAGACCGGTCAGCTTCTTTGATCGTGGCTGACCCCAGGAATATCGAACTGGCAAAGTTCGCTGATATTCACCTCCGGCAGGATAATGGAACCGATGTTGCCTGGATAAACGGGATGATGAACGTGATCATTGAAGAAGGCCTGCAAAACAGAGGATACATAGCGGAGAGGACGGAAGGTTTTGCGAAACTTAAGGAAGTGATCAAGGGATATACTCCGGAATATGTAGCGGGAATAACGGGGATACCGGCCGATCTGCTTGTCGAATCCGCCCGTCTCTACGCCCGGAGCGAGAAGGCGATGATTGTCTACTCGATGGGGATTACTCAGCATGTTACCGGTGTTGACAACGTGAAGTCGCTGGCTAACCTCGCGATGCTGACCGGACATGTGGGCTTTCCTTCCACCGGGGTAAATCCATTAAGGGGGCAGAACAATGTCCAGGGGGCTTGTGACCTGGGTGCGCTCCCCAATGTTTTTACCGGGTATCAGAGTGTGGGAGATGAAGAGGTGAGGGAGAAGTTTGAAGCAGCCTGGGGGGTGAAAGACCTCCCCACCGTCCCGGGCCTGACGGTAACCGAGATCTTCGACCGGGCGCGGAAAAGAGATGTCAGGGGACTCTACATCATTGGCGAAAACCCGGCGCTCAGCGACCCCGATTCCAACCGTGTTCGAGCCGCCCTTCAGCAACTGGATTTTCTCGTTGTCCAGGATATATTCTTATCTGAGACCGCGAAGTATGCAGATGTTGTCCTCCCCGCCGCCGGTTTCGCCGAGAAGGACGGTACCTTTACCAATACCGAACGAAGGGTTCAGAGAATACGTAAAGCGATTGAACCTCCCGGTGAAGCCCGGGCCGATTGGGAGATTATCCGCGGGGTGGCTGAAAGATGCGGCTATAAGGGGATGAGGTACTCCTCCCCAGCGGAGATCATGGATGAGATCGCAGCACTTACCCCGATCTATGGAGGAATGCACTATGACCGTCTTGAACCATTCGGCCTACAGTGGCCGTGCCCTACAAGGGACCACCCCGGTACCCCCTATCTGCACAAAGGGACGTTTGCCCGGGGAAAAGGGCAGTTCATGCCCGCGATCTATATCAAGCCGGATGAACTCCCGGATCAGGAATACAGTTTCCTCCTCAGCACCGGGAGAGTTTATTGGCACTGGCATACCGGGACAATGACCCGCCGGACCTCCACTCTGGACCGGGAGGTGCCGGAGGCGTATGTTGAACTCCATCCCCGTGACGCGGAAAGGATACAGGTCATAGAGAGGGAGCGGGTAAAGGTCTCATCCAGGCGCGGTGTGATTGAGATAGCGGTAAAGATTACGGATAAGGTAAAGAAGGGCACGGTCTTTATCCCTTTTCACTTTAAAGAAGCTGCGGCCAATATTCTCACCAACCCGGCGGTTGACCCGATAGCGAAGATCCCGGAGTACAAGGTCTGCGCGGTGAAAATCGAGAAGATGATTAAATGCGGAAAGGTTGTGTAGATGAGGTAAGCTTTTAGTGACCCTGCCCCCCAGTATTCGTTCCGTGTTGTTATAGCGGACAGCGTGGACCGAGGTCATCGACCTCGGCTACAGGGGGCCGGACCAGGCGAAGTTGTAGCCGCGGTCGCTGACCGCGGACGGATAAGTCCGATGTCATTGATCAATGATGGACGCTATCAATATGAATAAACATATATTACCAAAGAAAAAGATTAACGATCTTCTTGCTCGATCCTTCGAGAAACGGCATATATATCTTCCCCTGGAAGGTGAGGGAGGGGATGCTCAGTTTGTCCGGCTTGATGAAAAAGGAGAGCTGGAAAAATTGAATTTGAACTACGATAAACTGACTATTCCTCCGAAAACTATAGGCTTTCCCCAGTTGGAATCACTATTTGAATATAAATCCGGTGAGATCAATCCAACAGTTCCGGTTCCTACTCCAAAACTTCTCTTCGGCCTGCGGGCCTGTGACTTGAAGGGGATATTATTCGTGGACGAATTTTTCAAACGGGACTTTGATGATATCTACTACTTGAATCGGAAGGAGGGGAGGTTGACGGTAGTCATTGGATGCACCTCCTCCTCACCGAATTGTTTCTGTACCTCGACCGGCACCGGCCCCTTTCTGGAAGAAGGATTCGACCTTCAACTGGTGGACCTGGGGGATAGGTATCTGGTGGAAGTCGGCTCGGAAGATGGAGAAAAATTTATCGGTGAATTCGAGGATTTATTTTGGGATGCTTCAGAAGATGAGATAAGCCGTTCGGGGGAGATAAAAGTATCGGCGGAGGAAGCCGTTACTCTCAAGGTGGATTTTGAAGAAGCAATCCGTCGTTTGACTGAAGATGATGTTCCCCGGGAAATATATGAGGAGATCGCCGAGCGGTGTATCTCTTGCGGGGGATGCCTCTATGTCTGTCCGACATGCACCTGTTTTAATGTATTTGACGATATGAAAGAAGGGAAGGGGGCAAGGTTTCGGAACTGGGATGGTTGTGTCTTTGAGGGTTATACCCGGGAAGCGTCAAACAATAACCCCCGCCGGAAGAAACATCTTCGGGCAGCCCGTAGGTATCAGCATAAATTGAAGTATGATTACCAGGAAACTGGTATCAGCGGATGCGTCGGCTGCGGCCGCTGTCTTACCAGTTGTCCGGTTAATATTGGAATCTCGACTTTTATTCAAGATTTGGGGAATGGAAAATAGGGAATGGGGAATGTGAGATTTCAGTGGCCCCCGTCGCCTCGTGCTCGTAGCGGCGACCTTCAGGTCGCCATCGTGTGGCAGCCTAAAGGCAGTCTCTACGAGAGGACGGTGTTCACTGAAACCTTAATGGGGAATGGTTCTTCTGATCTTCGCTGAGATTTCCGATTTCATATTTTCCGTAAAATTCCGAACCAAAAAATTACCCTGGATGAATCAAAAACAATAATTTTTCCGAAGGAAAAATTAAAATGAAGAACGAATATATTCCTTATCCAGCCATCATTGAGTCAATTCGAGAAGAGGGGCCTCGAACTAAAACTTTACGGATAGTTTTTGAGGACAAAAGCCTGATGGAGGATTTCATCCACCAACCGGGTCAGTTTGTTCAGGTTTCTGTTCTGGGAGTGGGGGAGGCTCCATTATCGATAGTTTCGTCTCCCCACCACCGAGGATTCCTCGAACTGACCGTGAGGGGGATGGGAAAGCTCACACGGGCTATTATCAGGCTTAAACCGGGGGAGAAGATCTACTTACGGGGTCCATATGGAAGTGCTTTTCCTGTCGAAGAAATTAAGGGGCGTGACATTTATTTTGTTGCGGGCGGAATTGGGCTGGCCCCATTAAGGAGTGTGATAAACCTGGTGCTGAATCGGCGGGAAGAGTTCGGGAAGGTGGTTATAGTCTATGGAGCCGGAACTCCGGCTGAACTTTGCTTCAAGAAAGAACTTGAAGTATGGAGCAAGATTGAAGGGGTTGAAGTTCGGCTTATTGTGGAACTTCCTGAAGGCTATTGGGAGGGCCGGACCGGTGTGGTTACGGAACTATGGGCGGAGCACGAGCTATGGGGAGAGGGGGTAGGGTGTGTCTGCGGTCCCCCTGTAATGATGAAGTGCGTGATCGAAAAATTGATCCGGACCGGGTTCAATAAAGAAGACATCCACCTTACACTGGAGAGGCAGATGAAATGCGGCATCGGGAAATGCGGCCATTGCGGCTTTGCCGGAAAGTTTGTCTGCGTCGATGGCCCGGTCTTCAGTTTCAGCGAGTTGGAGAAGTTGCCTGATAATGAGAAAGCATTCTCATTGTAATTATGTTGAAACTTGAAAAAGATATCAGCGGCGCGGTTCTGGCCGGGGGGAGAGGAAGACGGATCGGTTACCCCAAGAGCCGGCTCCGGCTGGGTGAAGAGAGGGTCATCGACCGGGTGGTGGAGACAATGAAATCCATATTCGACGAGGTTCTTATAGTAGTCAATGACCGGGAGCATTTCATCGGGCCGGCAGGAGTCTCCGTCGTGGAGGACCTGATCCCTGGTCGTGGCCCTCTGGCGGGGATCTACACCGCCCTGAAGCTATCTTCGGGAAAGAAGGTATTTGTCGCCGCCGGCGATATGCCTTTCCTCCAGACTGATCTGATCCGGCGACTCCTGGCTATCGCCCGAAGAGAAGATTGCGACTGTGTCATCCCTCGAAACAATAAAGGGTTTGAACCTCTCCACGCGGTCTATGATGCCGTCGTCGTTGCCGAGTTTGAAAGAGCGCTGAGAGGGGATGATCTTTCGATCTGGTCCGCCTTCTCCCGCCTGAATACTATGTATGTTGGTACTACTCCAGTAGAGCGCCATTCTTTCTTTAGTATTAATACTAAAGAAGATTTAAAATCGGCGATACTCTATAGCCAGGTCCCGGATGCCAGTCGGAGCTGATTGGAGATAGTGGATATTATATAATCTGCGCTAAATAATTGGCAAAGATAAGCAGCCCACTTAACTCGCCCCATTAGCGCTACGTTATCTGCACTCCGTCAACTGTCAACCGTCAACCGTCAACTTTCTTTCATCTCGCCACCGGAATATCTCCGGATGTCCCGAAGTAGGCTCTGCTTACACCCCGGACCGCCCACAATCCCGAATCTCCCCGGAATATCCCGATGTCGTCGCCGCCGCCGTTATAATCGCCCGGTACGACGGTATCTTCCGTGGTTCCGAAGTAGGCTCGGGTTACCCCGCTGATAGCCCAGAGGCCGGAGGATGGGCGGAAGATTCCGATCCCGGAGGCTCCGGTGCCGTTGTAGTCCCCGGGGACCGGCGCGTCGAGCGCGCCGCCGAAGTAGGACCGGGTGACCCCGCGGAGAGCCCATAATCCGGTAGAGGAGCGGAATACGCCGATGTCTGTGGTTCCGTTGCCGTTGTAATCATCCGGGACGACCGCGTCGGAGGCGGCGCCGAAATATACTCGGGTTACCCCTTTGATCGCCCAGAGTCCCGCTGACTCCCGGAAGATCCCGATATCGCATTGTCCGTCGCCATCATAATCACCCGGTACCGCGGTATCGGAGGCCGAACCGAAATAGGAACGGGTCACTCCCTGGATTGCCCAGAGTCCGGAAGAACCACGGAAGATACCGATATTGGAGGTTCCGTCTCCGCTGTAATCTCCCGGGACCGGCAAATCGGATGAACCGCCGAAGTAGACCCGGGTTACCCCTCGGACCGCCCAGAGCCCTGAGGAAGGACGGAAGACGGCAACATCGGAGAGACCGTTGCCGTTATAGTCCCCGGAAGCGAGTACCGGGTTGTTGGGAAGGGCATAGCCGAAGAAGACATAGGCGTAGCCGGTTGGCGTGGTGGTATCGTTGGAAGCCAGGTATAGATCGCTGACATCGTTTTCATCTATATCCGTATAGTCGAAAGACTCGATATCATCTCCGGATGGTGTGAAAGACCAGAAACAGTGGGAGAGATCATAGGAATAGAGCGATAGATTCATGCTGTTCTCAAAGCGAAGTCTTAACTCGCGGCCGTCCCTATCGTCAAGGCTGATGTAACTCACGTAATCAATCTCATCGGCGAAACTCCGGGTCCCGATTGTTCCATAAGAAGTGCCGTCATCTTTCAATAGCGCGAGATGTCCTCCTCCCCCCGCGGCGGAGATCACGCTGAGGTCACTGTTCCCATCGCCGTCAATATCGGAGTAATAATCCAGATCGGCGAGCGGTCCGGGTGCGCTGTAACTCCATTTCAGGACTCCGGTATAGGCTACTACATGGGCCGAACTCCCCAGATATTTATCGCTGGTGGGGATCAGTTCATATTTATTGTCCCCGTTTAAGTCTTTAGCAGTAAAATTACTCCCTGAATTGGAACTGCCGGTATCCGACTGATAAGTAAAATGACCGCCGGGGACCATCAGGTTCAGGTCTTGATCGTAACTGTAGAAAGTCCAGGTATGGGTAGGATCACTGTAGGTATTGGTTAGGATGGCCACATCCTTGTCTCCGTCGTTATCCAGGTCCCGGTACTCCAGGTCGTCCACCGTTCCGGTTACCGCTACCGGTCCCGCCCAATCCGTCCCGTCGGAGGTGTTGAGGAGATAGACCATGCAGCCGGCGAATGTACTACTATCTCTGGTCGCGAAAGCGATCCGCTCATCATCCATGCCCCACCTGGCCCAATCTTTATTGATTGTACCAGAACTCGGGTAGCTCCACGTTGTATCGAAGCCTGCTCCGTTGAAACCAATAAATCCCTGGATTTCGAGTGTCTCAGGAGAAGGAGAATCAGTATAGGTCATCAGGGCAATGTCCGGGTTTCCATCATCGTTAAAGTCGTAACTCATGTAATAGTCATCGACATACCGGCCCAGATTTTCGGTGGCAAGTATAGAACAACTGTCGGAGAGGATCTCCATCTTTTGATCAAGATACCAGGGCTCAGGTATGATCTCCTCGGTCCCGTCACCGTCGAGATCAGCATAAACGGCATATCCCGGCGCGTAGCTTCCGTCCAGATCGGAGGCGGCATAATTGCGTTCGCCCAATAAAACCCCGGCCGGGCTGAATACCGATATCCGCCCCCGGGGGATGGTTCTGTCACCGGAGAAGACGATGACCTCGTATTTCCCGTCTCCGTAGAGGTCCTGATAGTTGATGTTGGTGATATTGTCGGCGACCGTGGCCGACCATTCGAGGCTGCCGTTGTGAGAGAGTACATAAAATGTATTATAATCTTCCGGCTTGACGATGACCTCTTCACTCCCATCGTCATCCAGATCGTAATCATTGGTATCATCGATTCCGCAGTTGGTGTTGGTCCAGTTTCCCAGCGGTACTCCGGTCTCGGTGTAGAAGTAGATTCCCCCCTCGGTGTTGGCACTGTTAATGGTGATCGCGTAGATTCCGTCGCTGCCGGAAGCATCTATATCAAGCTCATCAAGATTATCGACCCCCCGCGGGAATGTATCGCTCAATAACTCGTTCCCCTGGTAATCATATAAATAGATTTTCCCCTGAGACCAGTCAGATTTCCTGGTCCCCACCGCTACCTCGTCCTCCCCACTTCTAAAATAGATATCAATATCGGTAACGATCTCCCCGGGATAAGTTAAGGGCCCCCAGTTCTGCCGGAAGGCCAGATCGGCGCCCCGGGCAAGCCGTCCCGCCTGCCGTCCTCCCCCGGAGATATAATCAACCTCCCCGACTTCCAGTCCGCTCCCCTCCAGTTCGGAGAGTTGAGACCGGGGCCCGGAGAGGATAGCCGTCCCATTCTTGATTTCTTCAACCGTAAAACCGATCGGGATAATATTTTTTATCCTCGATTCTAATCTCCCGCTTCCCAGTTCCATGAATTCAGGCGGCAGCTCAACACTCACCTGAACCCGGCCGGGTCCGTATTCCTCTTCAGCCCGGGCGATACTTACCCGCGAGAGCATAATATAACTCAATAAGCCTGCGATTATCAAAAAAGCTCCAAACCTTCTCATACCTTACCTCCTTGAAAGTTTCCCCGGGAAAAAGAAACTTGTAGATTTCAATCTCCCCTTCGTCAGTTTAGTTCCTGTCTCCCCATTATCTTGTCACTTCATGTGTTAGCTAGAACTTGCTCGAAAAGCCTTTTAAACCACGAAGAACACGAAGTTCACGAAGGAATTTGAAAAAAATGGAAAAATTATCTAGTTTTCTTTGTTTTTCTTCGTGTTCTTCGTGACCTTCGTGGTTAATATTTAGTTTTTTGAACACCAAAAGTTGAAAATACCTTTTCGAGTATGGTCTAGCTAAGGTCGTTGATCCAGGCTTTGCTATCACCTATCACTCTTTCTGGATCAGTATAAGCTGATCCAGAGTAAGTACATAATACACCAATAAGTAACACATGTCAAAATAAATTATATGTTACGAATTAGATATTCCGTGTATTACCTGAGTTCAACTGATAGTAACAAAAATTCCAGAGATGTATTTGTAACAGCCAGCGGATCCTGATAGTATAAACTTACAAAGTGTGCATAATATTTCGATCGAAAAAATATGCACACTAATAAGAGTTAGTAATTTATTGATAGTAATCATTATCTAATTTAACAATTAGGAGAGTTACAATGCCGACTTTGAAGGAATAAATTCTGATCTTGCTGAAAGAAGGGTTTTTGATTCATCTTTCAGATCCCTGCCGGAAATTTAAGATGGGAACTCCTTATAAACCCGGATCATATTATAACGCGATCCGGCGGTTGACCGAGGAAGGGCATATTGAGAAATACAGGATAGAAAAGAAAAAAAAGATCCATATCCGGCTGACCAGACAGGGGAAGAACTATATCAAGAAACATCAGGCATCGATTCAGAAGTTTCCTCGTAACTGGGATAAAAAATGGAGGATTGTCGTATTTGATATCCCGGAGAAAAAACGAGATTCAAGAAATAGTCTCCGGGGTTTTCTTAAGATGCTGGGATTTGGAAAAGTTCAGAGGAGTATCTGGATTTCCCCGCACGATTTTACTGAAGTTATCAGGCAATATATCGAGAAGTTAAAGTTATCCGAGTATGTATTTCAGATAACAGCCGCCGAGTTCCAGGGGTTTTCGGAGTCCATATTAGCACTGAAATTCTGGGACATTAAGGGCATCCACAGGAAATATCTGGATTTCATTGAACGATATGTCGAGAAACAAAAGATATTGACCGCCAGGCTCAAGAAAAACCCCCGGGAGAAAGATGTTTCAAGTCGGATACTAAAGGAACATATCATCTGGGATTACCAATCTATTCATGCCCGTGACCCCCATCTTCCCGCCGAATTACTTCCCGATGATTGGGGAGGAGAGAAAGCCAGGAAATTTGTGGATAATTTTATAAAGAGGGTTTTTTAATATCTGGATGATTAACCCGAGAAAGTAGGTCCATGATCAGGCTCTTCTTCTGAGAATAATTGAATAACCAAGAAGATAATTTGCCACGGTATGATTGGAATATGTAAATATTCCTAAATCACGGGGTAAAATAGTGTGCATATTATTTCGATCGAAAAATTATGCACACTTTATTGTGTTATTTTTATAAGCTTTTAGTGAACTACTTCCTCTCGTAGCGTCAACCTTTCCCGCCGGGACCGGGGTAGGTTGCTACATGATGGCGACCTGAAGGTTGCCTCTACGAGCATGGGGCAAAGGGGTTCACTGAAACCTTAGTTATTTTGCTGGATATATTTGTGGGAGCCTTTGGATTGCAACAAGGCATGTTGAGGATATTCCTCATCAATCAGTAATCGGTAACCAGGGTTGGGCAAGTTACCGATTACTAATTTTCCTCTTTACTATTCCCCATTTACCATTCTCTACCTCGTCACCGGCGTATCACCGGTGGTCCCGAAGTAGGCACGGGTTACCCCTCGCACTGCCCAGAGGCCATAGCTCTGGCGGAAGATAGTGATGTCGGAAGTTCTATCTCCATCGAAGTCAGCCCGGAGCGGATAGTCAAGGCAGCATCCAAAATAGGCCCGGGTCAGCCCCCGGATGGCCCAGAGACCAGCCGAGGGGCGGAAGATGGCGACATCGAAGAGTCCGTTGCCGTCATAATCGGCCGGAAGAGTCCAGTCCAGAGCGTTGCCGAAGTAGATCCGGGAGTAATTTCTCAATGACCAGAGACCGGTCAGAGGGCGGAAGATGCCGATGGCGGCTGTTCCTGTGCCTTCATAGTCTCCGGGGACGGGACTGTCTCCCACGGTTCCATAGTAGGCCCGGGTTACTCCCCGGACCGCCCAGAGGCCGATGCCGGCCCGGAAGATAGCGATATCGGTGAAGCCATCGCCATTGTAATCAGCCGGGGAAGACCGGTCTCCTGCGGTTCCGTAGTAAATCCGGGAAACGCCGCGGATGGCCCAGAGTCCGAGGTTTTGACGGAAGATGGCGATATCGGCGCCGCCGTCGCCGTCATAGTCGCCGGAGGCGGGTTGATCGAAATTTCTGCCGAAGTAAACCCGGGTTATACCACGGACGGCCCAGAGTCCGGAGGAACTCCGGAAGATGGCGATATCAGAGGTCCCGTCCCCGTTATAGTCTCCCGAATCCACGATAAAGTGGGGCGGGCGGACAGTCGGCCCACAGGTCGGGGTTGGGGAGGGGGTCCGGGTGGTGAGAGGTGTCGGGGTTGGAGTCGGTGGAATTTGTGTTGGTTTCGGTGTTACCGAAGGCGTCGGTGTTGCCGAGGTAATCGGAGATGCCGTCGGTATCGGGCTGGGGGACGGTATCTCGAGATGATAGATGCGGGATCTCTCCGTTCCCGCCCAGACATTGAGGAAGACGGAAGCATCGAGGGATAGCGGATCGTATAAAGGGCCGAAAGAGGTCTCCTGCGTCCAGTCCGAGCCGTTATAGAAAAACACACCGCCGGGGCTATTTTTAGGAGCTCCCCAGACATGGTTGCCGTTCATGGCCGAGATTGGCGAGTAACCAGAGAGAGTAACGGAAGTCACATCGGTGGATATGGACCACGATTCGCCGTCATAGTGGAGAATCATACCCAGGTCCCCCGCCGCCCAGACATCGGTCTGGGTGACGGCGGATACGCCACGGAGGTATTTGCCTGCGCCAAGATTGATTTCACTCTGGACAGTCCAGTTGCTGCCATTGTAATAGACTATCCGGGAAGGATCTTCGCCGCCCACTGCCCAGACATTAGTCGCGTCGATTCCGTGGATACCCTGCCAGATTTCACTACCGGTATCGGTGGAGACAGTCCAGGTACTGCCTCCGTCGGTACTCCGATGGATGCGGCCCGAATTACCGGCGACCCAGACATTGCTGGCGCTGGCCGCGTAGACACCGTAAAGAAAGGACGAATTGCTAGTCATGTCAGTCTGGAGCGTCCAGGTGGTTCCATTGTAATAATAAATCCTGCCTTGATAGGGATTGATACTCTCTCCCACCACCCAGACGTGGGAGGAATCATAAGCGTAAGCCCCCCGGTGTTCACCGGTCTGAACTGAATAAGTAGAAGTTTGAAGAGACCAGTTGGTCCCGTTATAGTGAAAGATCTCACCACTTCCCGCCGGTTCTACGGAATCATAATTAACCACCGCCCAGACATTATTTTCATCCGCGGCGGTAATTCCGGTGACCTCAACGCCGTTACCAACTCCAAGATTGGTGGAGATAGTCCAGTCAGCGCTATTGGCGGTTATCAACGGGCTGAAGGTAAAAATTATGGCTATCAGAGTCACGGTTACTTTATTCATTATATCCTCCTAGAAAATAGCCCTCGCCTTCGGCTTGGGCAAAGTTACGAAGTGCCTAAAGTTAAAAAACTACATATCGCTATCAAAGCAAGAACACAAGAACGCTATATTATCAACTATGGCAATTAAGAGCGAGAACTATGCCAGATTTAATCTTTTTTTTGAGATGAATGGTATTGTTGCGGGAAGTGATGTAAAAAGAACTAGTTATGTCTTTCTTTTTCTGTCAGTCATCCCCTGGTTAATTCCGGATAATTGTTCATAATACAACAGTGTTGTATTAGTGCAACCAGAATGGGTAGAAGATTCAGAATCCAGGATGGACGCATCAAGCTCCGCCTTTCGGCGGGATCTTTATCCTGATTTATCTGGAATCCAATATTCTAAATTCCGTTAATCGCCTGATCCGTTAGATGTCGAAGCCTATATAATGGAGTCAACCATATTTTTTAGGCAACTTTCTCTCTCCATCAACTGTCAACCAACCTTCGCCAAGGCTTCGGCGGGCATGGCTGTCAACTTTCTTTACCTCGTCACCGGCGTATCACCGGTGGTCCCGAAGTAGGCACGGGTTACCCCTCGCACTGCCCAGAGGCCATAGCTCTGGCGGAAGATAGTGATGTCGGAAGTTCCACTTCCATCGAAGTCGGCCGGGATCGGATAATCAAGACAGCATCCAAAATAGGCTCGGGTCAGCCCCCGGATGGCCCAGAGACCAGCCGAGGGGCGGAAGATGGCGACATCGAAGAGTCCGTTGCCGTCATAATCGGCCGGGAGAGTCCAGTCCAGAGCGCTGCCGAAGTAGATCCGGGAGATATTTCTCAATGACCAGAGACCGGTCAGAGGGCGGAAGATGCCGATGGCGGCTGTTCCTGTGCCTTCATAGTCTCCGGGGACGGGACTGTCTCCCACGGTTCCATAGTAGGCCCGGGTTACTCCCCGG
>Ga0222696_1000052_pt1 | contig 94710 bp, 89 predicted proteins | sample AntAcemetage1400_FD_179817 | JGI IMG/M metagenome (GOLD analysis project Ga0222696, IMG submission 179817) | Saline water microbial communities from Ace Lake, Antarctica - #1400 | ecosystem: Environmental > Aquatic > Non-marine Saline and Alkaline > Saline | place: Antarctica: Ace Lake... | reverse complement strand
ACTTCCGGGGGGAATGTGGTCTTCTTTTCGTACCACATTGCGATTATACCGATGACATCGTCTTGTATCTTTAGCGGGCCGCAAAAGGCAGAGTAAAAACCGCTCCCTCCTTCATAGAAGCTTGTGATCTTCCGATCCGTTGGTGTAATCCGGGGATCTGTTTCAGAGTCCTCAAGGACGATATGGGTGCCTGATCTCGCAACCTTAGTTGCGAGACAGTCGTGCCTATTCATGTTCAGGTTCCCGGAGAATGCCCTCTGCGCTTCCACGGGATTGTAATTTTTGACAACCTTTGTGACCAGATCTCCCTTTTCTTCATCCAGCAGACATATTACCCCTCTGTGAAACCCCATTGTGTCCACCGCTTCATCTAAAATCTTCTGAAGGACATCGTCATAACTGAGCGGAGATGTGATCAGGGTGCCTATACGGTAAAAGCATCCGAGGATGCGCTCGGTGGAGTAAAAAAAATCAGGACTCATAAAGGAAAACCATTTATCAGGAAAATAATTTATGAATTATCATATTTCAGGAACTGCATTGAAAAGGTTCCCCTTCCCTGTGTGACGGAGCGCAGGTCAGTTGAATATCCGAACATCTGATTCAGGGGAACGCGGGCCTTTATTTCACTGACGTGATCTTTATGGTTTATGCATTTCACTTCCCCCTTTCTCGAGTTGATATTTCCGATGACTTCGCCCATGAATTCACCCGGTGTTATTATATCCACAGTGACTATGGGCTCAAGCAAAACAGGTTTTGCGCATGAGCACCCGTTTAAGAAGGCTGTTGATGCGGCTATCCTGTAACCCAGTTCAGTCGAATCAGACTCTTTGAAGGATCCACCGGTAATTTTTACGATAACATCTACAACAGGGTAACCTGCCACAACGCCGCTCAGGGCGGCATCTCTGATGCTTTCTTCCATTACGGGGTGAAACTCACAGGGAATCACTTCATCGCTGACCTCATTAATCAATATCAGTCCGCCTCCACGTTCGTTGGGTTCCAGATGCAGGTTAACGTGACCGAAGTGTTTCGCGTCACCAAGCTTCCTGTCGAATATCTCTTCGATATCGGTTGTATCTTCAATAGTTTCTCTGTAGACAACCTTGGGTTTGCCGATGTTGACATTGGTGTTAAATTCTCTTATGAGCCTGTCGATAATGATCTCAAGATGAAGCTCTCCCATTCCGGAGATTATAGTCTGGGCCGTTTCGTCATCATATTTGATCTTAAGTGTGGGGTCTTCACTTGCCAGTTTTTCGAGAGCGGATGAGAGCTTTTCCTGATCACCCGGGGTCCGGGCTTCGATTGCCTGGCTGATTACAGGTTCGTAGAATTCAATCGATTCGAGTATTATTGGATCGGATTCATCGCAGATGGTATCCCCTGTGGAGGTATTCTTGAGGCCTATAGCTGCAATTATATCTCCGGCGCAAGCCTCGCTGACGCGTTCTCTCTTATTTGAGTGCATTTTGAGAAGCCTGGAGACCTTTTCTTTTTTCTTATTGTTAGCGTTATATATGTCTTCCCCGGTCTTGATTTTGCCGGAATAGACTCTGATATAAGTAATTTTTCTTCCTTCGTCCAGCATTACCTTAAATGCGAGGGCAGAGAGCGGGTCTTTTGTATTGCTTCGACGCGTTTCAACAGTATTGGTTTCAGGATTGATGCCTTTGACGGGGGGAAGGTCCTCGGGTGATGGCAGGAAATTGGTAATGGAATCCAGTATTAGCTGGACCCCCTTGTTTCGCAGGGCAGTGCCGCACATTACAGGAACCACCCTAAGCGAAATGGCGGCATTTCTGATCGATTTAATAATCTCTCCTTCAGTAATGATGCTCCCTTCGAGATATTTCTCAGCGATGACGTCGTCGATTTCGGCGAGTGTTTCTATCAGTTTCTCGCGGTATTGTCCTGCCTCGGTCAGGATATCGGAGGGAATGTCAGAAGTGTCATACGACAGACCAAGGCTGTCCTCATCCCAGGTGATCAGTTTCTGCCCGATGAGATCAATCACTCCAAGGAATGTTTCATTCTTAATATAGGGTATCTGAATCGGAAGGGGGATGGAATTGAATCTTTCTCCCATTATATTTATCGTCCCGTAATAATCCGCACCCACCCTGTCCATCTTGTTGATGAATGCAATCTTGGGAACGCCATATTTATCCGCCTGTCGCCATACTGCTTCCGATTGAGGTTCGACTCCTCCGACAGCGCAGAATACAGCCAGGACCCCATCCAGAACCCTAAGAGATCGTTCAACCTCTATGGTGAAGTCTACATGTCCAGGGGTATCAATTATATGTATTTCATTATCTTTCCAATGGCAGGTAGTGACCGCAGAGGTAATGGTTATTCCTCTTTCCTGCTCCTGAGCCATCCAGTCCATAACCGCCTCACCGTCATGTACTTCGCCCAGCTTGTAGGTCTTGCCGGTGTAATAGAGAATCCTCTCCGTTACAGTTGTCTTTCCTGCGTCGATGTGGGCAACTATTCCAATATTACGAATTTTTGAGAGTCTTGAGGCAGCCATAATATCGTGTCGTCAGGGACGATTTCCTACTATTAATTCCCGGTTTAGCTCGAACGGGTTGATAGTGTCTATGTGACCTTTTATCGTTTCCAGGTCTTTGCCATCTACAAGTAGTTTGACCTTCTTGACGGACGGCACATTAGTGGTGATTGTATTGGTCAGTGAATATATGGTCATCATCTCACTGGCGCTTCCTCCGGGATGAAGGTCAATCAGATTTTTTCCGAAATCTATATAGGCTATTCCATTCTTCACGTTGACTTTTCTGAGATCTGTATCCTTCGGGAATGTCGCAATCAGATCGGTGTTGGGTCCGCCAATGAGAGTAACTACCAGTTCCCTGACATTGTCGGCAGGTGATTTCATCTTTGCGATGTGCCGGTTTTCAGGGATAAGGAATCGTTCGTTGAGATCAGAAAAATACAGCTTCACTTCATGCTTTTCCTGCTTGGCCACAGAAACTCTCTTGCCGTCAGCTGGTGGATATATATAATCGAACAGTGAGAGAAAAAAGAAAACAAGAAAACCCACGCCAATCATGGTGATTAACAAGAGATAAAATGTCCTGGTATTCTTCTTTTTTTGCTTTGCCTTTATCTGTCTGAATTTGGTTTTTCTTTTGGATCCCATAATAAGTCTATCCCTCTGTTGAAAAGTGGGCCAAATCTAAGGTAAAATTCAGCCGTTGTCAAGGCAAGAAAACCGGGAGTGGATTAACCGTTCCAAATGGTTGATATTTTAGCCGGATTAGGTTGATGCTAAACAATACTTTTGGATGCGACGGTTCACGAGATGTTTCGCATTTGGAATTTTGGCCGGGCTCGGATTTAGGGTGAAATATAGTCCAGCTTCTCCCTTGCCTTTAAACCGAGTGCTGATTCCGGGTTGGCCGCGATTACGGCTCGCAACTCTTCAACTGCCTTTTCCATGTTTCCCCACTCGAAATAGCATATTCCCAGCCAGTATCGTGATTCAATCATACCGGGAGCCATATCGATTGCCTTTTTCAGATGGTATATTGCCTTGTTGACGGAGTGATCAGCAAGATACGCAATCCCCATGTTTTTCTGGATGAGTGGAAGTATGATCGTATCCGGCTCTCTCTTGAGAGCTGTTTCGTACTTTGTAAGCGCTGATTTGCAATCTTTTTTCTTGTAGTATGCCCAGCCGATGTTGTTCAGTGCTATGGCCGGGGTTTCATAGAACAGATTGGAAAGGGCGAGGTCAAATTCTTCTATTGCCTTGTCATAAAACCCCTCTTCGAGATATATGGTTCCCATATAGTTGTGCGCCTCCGAATAATCCGGTTTTATTGATATGGCCTTGAGGAATTCTCTTTTTGCCTCTTCTTTCATGCCGATCCCATAATACGAAAGACCTGTGTAGTAGCGTATTTCGGGATCATCCGGGGAAAGACCTTGCGCAGCAAGGAATTCCCTCAGGGCAGGGGAAAACTGGCCCGATTTAAGATAGGCGGCGCCCATGTTGACGTGTGAGGATGCCCGTTCTCTGTCCTGGCGGCTGGTGGCGCAACCTGAAAGAAATATCATGGAAATTATCATTGATAAAAGAATCAAGCATATAAATGGTTTGTTCTTCATAAGACAGTCCTTAACTATTTGTTGCCTGCATTTACCCACCAGTCACTTTTATCCTTGAACCACCACTCGGATGAATCGGTTTCGGTTATGGCTGTTGCCAGCGTTTTCGCGGTGTCTGTGCAGAGTCTTTTTACGGCGAAGTCTATCCATTCTTTGCTGTACTTGTTGCCAAGATCGCCATATTCCTTAAGCTGAAGGATCAACGCCAGCTGATCGGCGTCGTGTGCCATAATGGACTCTCTGGTTTTTTTTTCGTTGAATTCATTTATGGCGCATCTGAGCTCTTCTCCAAAGAAGAGGGTTTTAGCAAGCTCATTAACCGCTTTATTTTCATCCACATCTACATATTTTTTATTGACGTAGTTCATGTCGCCTGTTCTCGTTTCCGGAAGATCGTGAATCAGGCACAATTTCATAACCCTTGATTCATCCACCTCGGGATCCAGTTTACACAGGGCATAGCCGATAAAGATTGTTCGAAGTGTATGCTCCGCAACTGATTCGCATCCTGAACCCAGAAACTGAAAGCCGGACCTCGGTGTCTTTTGCAGCATTCCTGTTTCGAACAGAAAATTTGCTATGTCTTTCATATCAATCCTTTTTAAGTGTCTTGATCCTGTTCTCCATCATATCGTATATCTTTTTTATCTCCAGCTGGAGGGATGCGATACCGTCAGGTTTCATGGACACTAATCTGCCGAGCCGCTCGTGCCAGTACTGGACCACGGATATCTCGTTTTCTCTTATCTTCTTTTCAACCTTCTTTTGAAATTCCTTCAACAACTCAGGATCAAGCATGTTAAATTCCCTCCTTCTTTCGGGGGCTATTTACAGTAACTGACCATATATCATTTGAGCCTTAGTTGCAACAGTGGTTATAACAGATAATATCTGTCATTTTCAATGCTTACAATTCCATTCTTTGTCAGGCGGTCGAGATGTTTCTTAATCATCCCCCGTTCGCCGAATTCAAAAAAATCCTTCGGTTCCCTCGGTTTCCTGTAGATAATCCATTGATTGACGATTTCATCCAATGATCTTGATTTCTCAAGAAAATTCAACAAAGTGTCTTCTCTCTGATTGATTATTGCGAGATATTTCTCTGCCAGTTCCGTAATGTCTCCCTCAATTATACCAGCCTCGTGAGAAGTAATGAATATTTTCGCGGGGATCATCAATAATTTGTGAAGGGAATCTATGGTCTGGTCAATGTCGGAGACCCTGTCACCATACCATGGACCAAATGCGGTCAAATCCAGGTCTCCCAGAAAGAGCGCCTCCTCATCTGGAAAGAAGAAACTTGAGTGTCCTATCGTGTGGCCGGGTGTATGGACTACCTCAACGGTTGTGTCGCCGAAGTTAAGAAGATCTCCATCTTTGAATTCGAGGTCCGGTATCCGTTCCCTGAAGTTAAAATGGTTCACGAGGAGATTACGCCACGTGTCTTTCATCTTAGTTTCCGGAAGACCATAGAAATCGAGAAGTGTCTCAAGGGACCTGAAACAGGGAGCATCATCCCTCGGCACATAAAGCTTTGCTTCAGGAAAGAGGTAATTGAAGGAGGTGTGATCTTCATGATAATGCGAATTCATAATGATATCAATCCCTTTTTCCATGTCAAATTTCTTCAACAGTTTTTCATCAGAACTGGGATCTATAACTACCTTTTCTCTGTCATCAATTAACAGAGAGTTACAAAAAGGGTATCTTCCTCCCATCTGTCCCTCTATGAAGGTAAGACGACCAAATTTTATTCCATGCATTGTCGACTCCATATTATTGAGTATTGGAAAATCTGTTGTGGCGAATATAACAGAACATCTGTTTATATGAAGTTCTGGAGAGTGTCAAATTAACAGTTCCGGTTTTAAAGATAATCTGGATAACCTGATTCGCCGTCAAAATCGGTGAACCCTTGTGAAGCCTGGGTTTATAATGTTTTATTTGCAGTTGCTCAGGTGCAGGCAAAACTGCTGCAAAACCTTAGTAATAAAGGAATTCATAAAATCAGGTGGTGGATTGGGGCCATACACAACATTTGACAATAACTCGTTATGTATATATAAAACCTATCTTACTTGGAGGAAACTTTAATGACCAGATGGGGCTTATTCAGTTGTTTTCTTGTAATCATATCTGTTTTTGTGCTGACTGATCCACTCATTGCGCTCTCGAAAGAAGACACGGCCTATATCTCACTCAACAGGGTTGGCGTTTCAAGGCATCAGGCAGACGTCTATATGGTCAAGAAAAATGACTGTCTGTTTAAGATAATCAAAAAGAAATATGAGGTCTCAAAGAAAGAGTGGCACAGGATACTGGAGCTTGTGAAATATTTTAACCCTCAACTGAAGGATTTGAATGTTATATATCCCGGGCAGAAATTACTCCTTCCCCGAAAGAGACCTCCAGAAACTGCCGACGCGGTGCGTTCATCCTCGAATGTGTTGGCTGAGAAACAAAAGAGAAAGGTTATCCTGAAATATGTCGTGAAGAGGGGCGACACTATCTCTGGCATTATCCATGGATTTGGCAACTCTTATGAGGAGACCTACAAGGTATTGGAAATTGTAAAGCGTATCAATCCGAAGATTCAAAACTTCGATATGATATATCCCGGACAGATCATTATGTTTCCGGGTACATCTCCCGGTGATACACTTCTCCCGACTGGAAGTGGAGATGTATCCGCACCCATACCTGAATACAAAGATGTCACCATACCCCGACACAAGATGCTGCCTGTAATACATCATATTATTAACATGATGTATGGCGAGATAATATCAGACGGGAACTACTGTATCCCGGTGCCTCCTTCCAGTGAAGTGAAGATCGATTGTTCCAGGGTTCCTGTGGTAGAGATAGAAAATGGTAACATAATCCTGCTTGACCTGTCGAACCGGATCCCCGAGGACCTGAAAAAGGTTATAGAAGCAACGTGGGAAAACTATTATGTGATTAGTGCGCAAAAAGGGGAAGAGATATCCCATATGCTTGAGCGGATAATAAATACCTCCGGAGTATATGAGATCGAAAAAGTCAACCGGTACGAAGAGATTGGTAATATTCCAGCAGTAAAGGTATTTGTTGAATTTCTCGCGTCAAAAAAACCGCGGTTCAAGGGAACTAGAATCGGAAGTTTCGCGATAAATTTTATCAGCAAATCTTCTCAGCTGGTGCCGCTTCCTGTAAGGGCTTATGCCGGGAGAAATGGACTTGAGATAATTGAGGTAATGGATGGTCTCGGCATGGCAGCTGACGAGAAGGGATATCAGCCCTGTCCCATGCATTTTCTGGAATCCGGCAGCGGCATCGAGCTGGCTGAATCGCTGCTTGATATGCTGGGATATTCTCCGGTGAAAGATTCAGGGGTTGATATTTTCATCGGAGAGGGACTCACATTGTCCGTGAAGGCGGATCTGTTGTTGAATACTGATGGAGGACGCATAATTATCACCTCAAGCAGTTTTCCTGATGAGGTAATGAATATCCTGCAGAAAAAAGGCGACAAGGTTATCTTCATATCGAAGATGGAGGATAGAAAAGAGATTCTTGAGGATATTATGCGTGTCATGAAAATCCCATTTTGCAATGGCAATTTTAAGTTTCACCTTTCCGGACATAACGAAAAAGAATGCGGGGATATATCCTTTCCCGCCTTGCAGATGAGGAATGACGAGATATTCTATCTCGTAGATTATGATATCGACAATGGCATATATGAATTGCTTAATAAAGAATGGAAAGTGACACTGGTAAGGTATTGAAAATAAGAGCGATAGCACTGGTCTCAGGCGGTCTTGACAGCATACTCGCCGTGAAGGTTATACAGGAACAGGGGGTTGAGGTTGAAGGCATTGCCTTCGAAACCCCTTTTTTTAGCGTCCAGAGTGCAGTAGATGCATGCAACAAGATAGACATTCCCCTGACTGTGGCGGATATTACGAGTGACCACCTTGTTATGCTCAGGGCGCCGAGGTATGGATATGGAAGGAATATGAACCCATGCATTGACTGCCACATAATGATGCTCAGGAAGGCCGGTGAGATGATGGAAGCGCAAGGGGCCGACTTTATTATTACGGGAGAAGTGATGGGACAGCGCCCCATGTCTCAGGGAAAACAGTCTCTCCATGTTGTTGCAAAGAGGTCAGGCTATCAGGACTTTATTGTTCGTCCATTGAGCGCCAGACTTTTGCCGGAGACGAAACCTGAAAGGGAAGGGAAGCTTGACAGGCCCAGGATGCTGGACATTCAGGGAAGGGGTAGAAAGCGCCAGATGGAGATGGCCGACAGGTACCGAATAACCGAATATGCCACACCGGCTGGCGGATGTCTTCTTACAGATCCTGGATTTGCACGGAGATTGAGAGATCTCTTTGCGCACTGTAGTGATCTGGAAATCAGGGATCTGGAATTCCTCAAGGTTGGAAGACACTTACGTCTGAATGATAAAACAAAGATAATTGCGGGTCGGAAAAAGGTTGAGAATGAGGTTATCGACATGATGTCATTAGATCGGGACATTGTAATCATGGTCAGAGATTTCCCCGGACCCACGGTGCTGGTACCAAATGGGTGCGAAAAAGGTGACCTGCGATTAGCCGCCGGTATATGCGCCCTGTACAGTGATGCACCAGGTGGTGTGAAAACCGTTGCGGAATGTCGTACGGGGGGAGGCTTTGTAAGTAATCTTGAAATATTTCCGGCAGCAAAAGAAGTGGCACAAAAGCTGCTGATCTGAGGGTTCTAATTTCGTCTATAATACATTGGAGGTTTAGATAAAGATGAATTTCAATAATAAAAAGAGAGGTCTTTTCCTGTCAGCGCTCCTGGCCTTCGCTGTATTAATCTCATTAGCCGGCTACAATGCCGCCCTTGCGACGGACAGTGAAACCTACAAAAATCTTAAGCTGTTCAATGAAGTGCTTAAGCTGGTGGAGGAGAACTATGTTGAGGAGGTTGATCCAAAAAATGTTATTCATGGTGCCATAAATGGAATGATAAAATCTCTGGATCCACACAGCGCTTTTATGACTGCCGAACAGTATCATGATCTGAAGGTTGATACAAAAGGGGCCTTTAGCGGTTTGGGCATTGTTATCACTATGCAGGATGATATGGTCACCGTTGTATCGCCTATAGAGGATAAACCGGCATTTATTGCCGGTGTTAAGGCGGGTGACAAGATAATCAGTATAGACGGTAAGACGACAAAAGATTTCAGCATAATGGACGCGGTACACCGTCTTCGTGGTAAGAAGGGAACAAAGGTAACCATAACAATCGTTCGCGATGACGAAAAGAACCCCATTGATTATGATATCGTAAGGGATATTATAGAAATTAAAAGTGTAAAGCAGAAGACATATTCCGGGGATATCGGTTACATCAGAATTTCGAATTTTCAGGAAACAACTGCGGATGAACTTGATAAGGCTATTGAGGAGATAACCGCCGGAGATGTACCTCTAAAAGGGATGGTCCTGGACTTGAGGAATAATCCCGGGGGGTTGCTGGGTCAGTCAGTGAAGGTGTCGGATGCATTGCTCAAATCAGGGACAATTGTATCATCGAGAGGAAGAACAAGAGGCAGCGAGAGTGTATATGAGGCCAGGGATGATGGTAATGAACCGGAATGCCCAATGGTTATTCTGATCAACGGTGGAACCGCCAGCGCCGCGGAGATTGTATCAGGCGCGCTTCGTGACAACAAAAGAGCAATACTCCTTGGCACCCGGACCTTTGGGAAGGGATCAGTACAGACTATTGTCCCGATGAAGGATGGCTCAGCACTCAAGCTGACAATCGCAAGATATTATACCCCGGATGGGGAATCCATTCAGGCCAGAGGTATTATGCCTGACGTTGTTGTTGAATATGCAAAACCCGTTGTTGCCGTTGAAGGCAAACGCAAAGAGCTCAGGGAGAAGGATCTGAAGGGGCATATTGAGGGTGAAAAAGAGCAGGGAGGAGACGACAAGGCCGATAAAGAGATGGACGATTTCAGGAAGGACAATCAGCTGAAAAGCGCGATAGATCTGTTGAAAAGCTGGAATATCTTCAAGAAGATATGAAAACATGAGAAGTCGACTAATAGAGCCGTTTTTGCGTAAGCGCGGGTTATCGGGTGTCTGTGCGATATAAGGGTGAAAAAAAAGATAAAATATTCAAAGAAAAAATCGAAGAAAAGGGGTTCACATTCGAAGAGAATATCTTTCGGAAGATGGATATTCATACTGCTCCTGTTTGCCGCTGTGATAGTCGCGGGATATTCGTTGTATCGCCTGACTTGCACCGATACCGCAACGATGTTTATCCCGCCGGAGGAAAACGTAAAGGTTGCAGACAACCTGGAGAGACGTGATCGCGGAAAGCCGCAGGTCAAGGCAAGCAGCGGTGCCGATGAGGGGAACAGGGTTGCCATAGTTATCGACGATATGGGATATGATTTACAGATTCTGGATGAAATTCTTAACACGGATGCACCCATAACGATCTCCATTCTTCCTCACCTTGCTCATTCTGTAGAGGTTTCCCGGAAGGCGAACATGGCGGGAAGGGAGGTAATTCTGCACCTGCCCATGGAACCGGATGGCTATCCAGCTAGACATCCAGGCAGTGGGGCGCTTCTTCTGCGGATGGATAGAGATGAAATAATAGATCAGCTGGAAGAAAATATCATGGACGTTCCCCATATATCGGGTGTCAATAACCATATGGGTTCTAAATTTATGGAAGATGAGGAGAAGGTAGAAATAGTTCTGAGTCAACTGAAGCAAAAAGGACTTTTTTTTCTGGACAGCTTGACAACGAGTAATTCAAAGGGGATACAAATTGCGAAGAAAATAGGATTGCGGCACGTTGGAAGAGATATTTTCCTTGATAACGATTGTGATTTTGACGAGGCGCTTGATATATTAATTCGTATTGCGAAGAGAAAGAATAGCTGGAAAACGATCGTAATCATTGGACATCCACATAAAAGTACAATTCAGGCAATCAGGCAGGCTCTGCCCATATTTCGTGATAAGGGGATACACCTTGTGCCATTATCCGATCTGGTCCAATGAGAGTTAGAAGGATTTTTTCCGGTTGAATCAAAATTAGATATGAAAACTGTAAACGTTATCACGAACACTTCCATTATTGTTATTGCCATTCTCTTTTCTCTTATCACGGCATGTGCACCATTTCAGCACGGAGAAACCAGTAGGCAGGGCAGAGCAGGTGGTCCTTTAATCAATGGATACTATCACTACTCCTGCGGCGTACTTTTTATGCTCGATGGTGAGATTGACAAGGCCGTCGAAGAGTATGAGAAAGCCCTGTGGTTTGACCCGGAATCCGCCTGTCTCCTGAGTGAACTGGCCGCGCTTTACATAAAAAAGGGTGAGGTCGATGCGGCGGTCAGGCTCCTGGAGAAGTCTGTTACAAGTAACCCTGAACATATTGATTCTCATATCCTCCTGGGCAGCCTCTACGGCAACCTCGGTAAATACGATGATGCCCTAAGAGAATACAACAAGGTCATTGAGATAGATCCTGAAAATCTGGAAGCGTATCTCTTTCTCAGCCGGCTCTACCATCAAAACAGAAATTATGACAAAGCGATAGATGTGCTTGGCAACCTTATGAAGATTGATTCGCGCAATCTGATGGGTTGTTACTATCTTGCCAAGGTATATGCCGCGATGATGAATTATGATGAGGCTGAGATCTGGTTCCAAGAAACCCTGGAAATAAAGCCTGCGTTCAGACCGGCATTGATGGGCCTGGGGGTTGTGTACAGGTCTCAGAATAAAAATGACAAGGAGTTGGAGCTTTACAGCGATTTTCTCAGGGCTAATCCGTCCAACAGCGAGATAAGATTTGAGATGGGGAACACCCTCATGAGATTAAAGAGATATGATGCGGCCGCTGAAGAATTTGAGAAGATACTGAAAATGGACAACTCTCTTGTTGATGTGCATTTCTCACTGGGGCTTGCATATCTTTTCGGAGAAAAACAGGGAAACAGGGCTATTGGGGAATTCCTTACTGTGCTTGAATTACGTCCAGATCATTACCGGGCCATCTATTTTCTTGCTACTGTGTACGAAGAGAAAGAACAATACGCAGATGCAATGAAGGAACTCGAAACCATACCTGAGAAATCGACTCTGTACACAGCCGCCCGCATCAGGATGGGATTTATCCTTAAAGATGAAGGCAACACCAGCGCGGCGATAAAATTAATCAGGGTAGAGATAGAAAAGAAGAATAAAGATATTGAGTTATACAGATTTCTGGCCGCTGTCTATGAGGAAGCAGGCCGGTTTAAGGACGCGGAGGATATCTTAACAAAAGGCCTGACACTTTTACCACAGGATATCGGGTTGCATTACAGTCTGGGCATGCTATATGGCAGGAGACACGAGTATCGGGAAAGTATAGAAGAAATGGAGACAGTACTCAAACTTGACCCGTATAATGCTGATGCAATAAATTTCATTGGTTACAGTTATGCGGATAGGGGTATCAGGCTTGATGAAGCCGAAAAGCTGGTTCAACGCGCCCTTAGTTTGAAACCGGACAAAGGCTATATTATGGATAGCCTTGGCTGGGTTTACTTTAAGCAGAACAAGGTGAAACTGGCGATAAAGTATCTGAAAAGGGCCTGGGAACTTCTCCCCGAGGACCCTGTAATTGCCGGTCACCTTGGCGATGCCTACGAAATGGATGGTCGCAAGAAAGAGGCGCTAAATGTATACGAACGAGCACTGGGCCTTAATCCCGGTAACGAAAAACTTAAGAAAAAGATTAAATACATACGGATACCAAGTGAATAAAAACTATATTATTTTAGCCTGTTTTATTTTCTTTATGCTCTCCGGGTGTATCTCTGTGAAAATTCCGGAGTCAACTAAAGCCCCGGTGGACCTCCCATATGATGTCCTTGGAAAGATCGCAGTGCCGGCCAGTGGTGAGATAATAAAGGCCACTGCGAAACTCACGATAAAGTCTTCGGAAGGGAGATATTCAAGGAAGGTAGCTCTCTTGCTCAAGATGCCTTCCTGTCTTCGCGTTGAAACGTTGCCGGTCTTTGGCCCGGCGGACTTTTTTCTGTCTGCGAACGAGAAATCTCTGAAGGTGTTCTTCCCTGGTGAAGGGAAATTCTATGTGGGTAAAGCAACAAGAGAAAACCTCTTTTTGTTCTTCAAGGTTTCTCTTCCCCCTGGCGACATGGTTTCCATTCTTGCCGGATTACCCCCACAGATATTGGACGAAGACCTCTCAGAATATGTGGAAGGAAGATTATATCGTGTGGATGTCAGATCAGCAAAGCGGAAGCTGTCACTGTGGGTTAATCCCGATGACTATACATTAACAAGGATTGAAGAGGTCGATAATGGCAGGGTTATATACAGGGCTACATTCAGGGACCATATTGTCATCGGCGGGACACCATATCCGGAAAGGATAGATATTGCGGTGCATGAACCTGAAAGGGCAAACATAAATGTACAGTATCTCGATATGGAAATCTCACGCGAAAAAGATGCCGCGGTTTTCGACCTGCAAACGCCACCGGGTGTTACCACTGTAATTACAGACTGACAGGTTACTGCCGATTGGTGTGTTCATAACAACCACGCCAATCGGCAGTAAATCTACTTAATATCGATCAGCTTTTTTCTGGCCACAGTTGCAGGAGTTGTGCTGGGGTAGTCATTAATAACTCTTTGAAGCAAAAGCTTGGCGCTGGCTTTATCGCCGAGATTTAGAAAAGAATAGGCCTGCTTTAGAAAGGCATTGGGAACTTTATTCCCCTTAGGGAAGTCACGAATCACCCCCTCGTACTCCACGATTGCCTCTTCGTATCTCCCCTCAAAATACTCACATTCCCCGATCCAGAATTGGGCGTTATCCGAATACTCTGTGTCGGGAAATGATTTCAGGAATTTCCGAAAAGCCTCTTTCGCCGCGCCGTATTTTCCTTCCTTAAATTTACTGTATGCGCTTGAGTAACTCTTCTCCTTGTCCGCCGATATACCCTTTTTGGCAGGGTCAGGAACAGCCCCCTCATTTTTGCCTTTTTCTGTTGAACCCTGTGACTTGGCTATGTCCGTGATGCCCATGGATTTTTCAATGTATGTCAATCTGCTGGAGATATCTTTCAGACCGGTGTGCAGATCGATCAATTGTTCCTTGGATTCAACGACAGATACGGTCAATTTTTCTGTGGCACCGCGTAAACTCTGTACGCTCTTCCTCAAATCAATTGAATCGGCATCGACATTTGCCTGACGCTTTCGCGTCGATTTTATAGAGTCCATGAGGGCTGAGGTATCTTTTTGAAGGGCGGCAATCTTTATTCCGAGGCCCTCCTCAACACGGAGAAGGTCCTCTTGTTTTACACACCCGGTGCACATGAACACCAGGGCAAGGAAAAATATTGCTATGTTCTTCAAGAGAATACCCCTTTGCGATTACTGTTTCTGGGGGAATACGATGAAGTGATCTCTCCTGTTTTTTGCCCAAGCAGCCGGAGTATTTCTGGGATCTACAGGCAGTTCCTCTCCATAGCTGATGGTGGCTATTTTGCCCCCTGTGACGCCAAGATTTACGAGATATGCCTTGGCCGCATCTGCGCGTCTTTCACCCAGCGCCAGGTTATATGCTATTGTTCCCCTGTCATCACAGTGACCTTCGATGGTTACATTGAAGTCAGTGTGCTCCTGCAGCCATTCGGCAAGCAGTCCCAGCACATTTCTGGACTCGAGGTTTAGATCATATTTATCAAATGCAAAATGTATATTGTTGAAAGAATCGGCTTCGGCTAATAACTCTTCAAGCAAGGCCTGCTCCCTTGCTGTTTCCTCTGCCAGGGCAGTCGCTTCTTCTGCTGCCAGTTGATCCTGTGTTGTCAATTCGGAATCGCTCTTAACCGCCTGTCCGCTGGGACACCCAGCAAGGCAGACCAGCGCGAAACTGCATATCAACACCAGCACTACCGATATCAAATTTCTTCTCATTGGACATTCCTCCTTCAGAAAATTTATGATGACTTTTCGTAGTTTAAACACATAATAATTGTAAATTCAATATAAATTTAGGTGTCGGGACCAGGATGGACTCTGGTATGTTTTTACTCCATTTATTCCGGGTAACACTCGCAGACTCAAGCCATTGGAATTTATAACACATATCCTGCCTTGCCCGTTTTTCTTCGAAGAAAAAACCAGATACCTTCCATCCGGTGACCAGGAAGGCGATTCTCCGCCGCCCGCTTCGAATGTAAGCTGCATGAGCTTGTCCCCGTTTTCTCCGATGGTAAATATCTGGAATTGGCCGTTTGATGATCCCGCATAGGCTATTCTTGTTCCGTCCGGTGACCAGCATGGCGATGAGTTGTAGTATCCCTCAAATGTTAATCTTTTTGTTTTTTTTCCTTCTGAATCCATGATAAATATCTGAGGAGACCCGGAACGGTTCGAGACGAAAGCAATTTTTTGCCCGTCTGGTGACCATGCTGGAGACACATCTATGGCGTGAGCCCTTGTCAGGCGCTGAAGCTTGCCACTACGGAGGTACTTGATGTAGATCTCTTCGTTTCCATCCCTGCTGAGGACAATCAAGGCTTGTTTGCCGTTAGAGGACCAGGACGTGAGTAGATTCAGCCCACTGAAAGAGGATATCCTTCGTGTCTTTCTTTTTGCCGGATTGATGATGTAGCAATCCGGATTTCCGTTTTTATACGAGGTAAAGGAAATCTCTGATCCGTCTGGTGACCAGTGTGGCAGGAGTGTGAGAGAGTTAAAGTCTGTTATTCTATCGAGATCAGAACCGTCAAAATTTACTGTATATACTTCAGAGCTGTTGCCTTTTTTCCCGATAAAGGCTATTTTTGTATCGAATACGCCGGCCTTGCCGGTGAGAGCCATCAGTATTTCGTCTGCAAATCTGAGAACCATGATCTTTTTTTCATCGGGTTTACCCCAGTATTTCTTGCCTGTGACAAGCTTTCCCTCAATGGTATCGAAGAGGCGAAATTCAACGGATAGCCTGCTGCCATCGTAACTGAATCCTCCCTTTATCAGGAAGTCGGAACCGATACTGGACCAGTTTGAGAAGTCGATTTCTTCGGCAGTCAGATTTGTATTATCCTGATTTTCGAGGAATGCGTCTTTGCTGATCAACTTGAAGAACCCGGTAATCTTCAGGGTACGGGACAATTGATCCGCAAACCATGCGGGATAATTCTTCTCAGTCCCTGGCTTTCCTATGTTTTTGAATTCCGGTATTGCCACGGGGAACTTCTGGAATGCGGGAGAGTTTATGTCGATATACACCTTCCCGCAGGCCGTGGAACCCCACAATAAGATCAGTAAGAAAATGAGGAAGCTTGTTGTTTTACGCATTGTCTCTTTTACAATTCGAACCGGATTTCATTTGAGATTACGGGGTGGTCCCTGGCCCCTGATCTCAGACCATTGACCCCTATAGTTCAGATGAGTGAAATCTTACTCCAAGAGTTATATATCGTTTGTCCAGCCATTCTGGGAGAGGAGGAAAGGGGTCTGCCTTCTTGATCGCCTTGATTACGGATTCATCGAAATACCTGTTTCCGGACCTCTTTTCAAAAGTCAAGTTGGACACAGTGCCATTTCTCAAGATATTTGTTTCAACGATTGCTTCAAGATTGTCATCGGGTAATATGCTTTTGGGCAGAGCCCATTGTTCTTTTATCATGGACCAGACCACTGAGTAATATACCCTCATCTTCAAATTTATCTCGGAATTACCACGAGCGGTTGACGGACGGGAATCATTTGTGGCCGATTCGACCCTCTTTTTTATACCCTCTATCGCCGTATCGACATTTCCAGTCGGGCTTTTCCTGAGGATCTCCGTTTTCCGGACGGGAGCACTCAGGCCCCTTTCAACTTCTTTCTTCATTACCATCGATTGATTTCTGTGATTCATGCTGACGGCTTCTCTCGAGATTGCCTCCGAAGATCTGACCTCAACGGAGCTTAAGGGGGAACTCACGAGATCTACAGTGTACGATGGTCCAAATGTCCATCGCGGGCTTGGCAGAGATGGGGAAAAGAATATAATTGAAAGGATAAGGGCATGGAGTAGAAAAGAGAGTACGACCATGTTGTCCAAACTCAACGTGTCTCCATGATTCGCTTCCGATAAAAAAGTCATACTCATTCCTGATCCTGCTGATTAATGGTCTTTTCGCCCAATCTCTGTGTTCTGCTAAAAAAACAATCCTCGAAATACCAACTATATGCCTGCGGTTATTTTTTTCGCATGCCTTGATCTTGAACGAAAATCCTTATAAATCAACACGATCATTCCTTCGGAGATTCTGTAATCATTCCCAGTTTATCGACCCCGGCCTTCCTCACCTCAGACATAACACGAACAACAAACCCGTAAGGGATCGTTTTATCTGCACGCATGAATATCTCTCTGTCTATCCGGGAAGAGAAGATGTTTTCCAGCTTGGTTTTCAGGTCTGTTATAGTGGTCTCGTACTTGTTTATAAATATCTCTTCCTTGTTGTTTATCGTCAATATGAGCTTTTCCTCACCGACATCCACGGTCCTGGCCTTAACCCGGGGTAAGTTGACGTCTATCCCCATCTGCAACATGGGGGCGGTAACCATAAAAACTATCAACAGGACCAGTACAACGTCGACAAGTGGCGTGACATTTATATCTGACATAGGCCGTGACGAAGTGTTTCTTCGATTTCTTGGATATCTCATTTGCGGGCGCTCTTTGTGTAATACCTTTCAACTATGTTGAGAAATTCCGAAGAGAAACTATCTATCTCCATCGTTATGGTCTTTACCTGATTTATATAGTAGTTATAGAAAATAACTGCGGGTATAGCCGCTGCAAGGCCGGCAGCGGTGGCTATCAGGGCCTCGGATATTCCCGGAGCGACTACCGCCAGTGTGGCGGAACCCTTTACCCCGATTCCCTTGAAGGCATTCATTATTCCCCAGACAGTCCCGAAAAGTCCTATGAAAGGACACGAGCTTCCCGCGGTAGCGAGAAATCCCAGAGAGCTTTCAAGCTTCGCCGTTTCAGAATCACATGCCCTGTTCAGAGTCCTTTCAATGTTATCGACCCCTCTCATCTCCATCGACCCCTCTGAGTCCTTATCTGAAAGGGTTTCTCTTCTGATCCCGGCAACTTTTACAAGTTCCGTGTAACCCGCCCTGAATACCTCGGCAAACTGAGAGTACCTGAACTTTTTCGATTCGGGGAAGACATCAGATAATTTATTAAATTTCATGTATTTGTCCAGAAACATGTCATTTTCTCTTCTGGATCTTTTTACAAACCTGTACTTCATCAGAATAATTGCCCAGGAGACCACTGAAAAGAAAAGGAGCAACAGAAGCACAAATTGGACCATGGGTCCGGAATCCAGTATCATGCTGAGTACGTTTCCATGGAAATGGCTTCCAATATCTGCTGAAGTTACGGCCAAAGCTTCATTCACTTTTTTCTCCTGAGCGTATATTAAGATTGCTGGACAACCTGATGACTTTACTGTTTATCAGTCGAATTTAAGCGGGATAGTAGTTTAAAACCATACCACTGTCAATATATCTTTTTGGAAATGTTTTTAGGGAAATGCCGTGTGGGGTCAGGGAATGTAAGACCACTATGGCGAGGAGGGGGGACGTTTTACGTTGGTGTGCTCTTGATGTTTTTGTCAATGTCAACATCATTTTCAAACGGCTTGGTTTATTTCTTCGAGTCACGCTTTTTTTGAACTTTTATATCCATGTCCGGTTCGTACAGTTTACAGGCATTACGGCCCTTCTCTTTTACGCTGTACATGGCCAGATCGGCACTCTTTTTCAGCATCCCGGCGTTGGTTCCGGCATCCGGGTAGACGGCAATACCTATGCTGGTGCCTATATGGAGTTTCTTTGTCCTTGTTAGAAAAGGTTTCTTAAAGGCATCAAGTATTTTCAGGGCGATTTTGTGCGCGTCCTCCGCCGTCTCTATTTCGGGCAGCAGTATTAGAAATTCATCTCCACCCATCCGGGCAACTGTATCGCTTCTTCGCAATGAATCAGTGAGGCGTATGCTTACGGACTGTAATAACTGGTCTCCCACAGTGTGTCCCCATGAATCGTTTATGTTCTTGAAATTATCCAGGTCGAGGAACATTACAGCCAGCGTTTTGTCGCTGCGTTGCGTGTGTACCAGTGCAAGCGACAGACGATCGTCAAACAATATCCTGTTGGGTAGCCCAGTGAGTGGATCGTGGGTAGACTGATGAGAAAGCTTTTCCTCCGCCATTTTGCGGTCAGTGGTATCTATGGATGTTATGATTGCCCCTTCAGGGAAGGGGGATATCTTTATGTAAAGAAACTTATCGCCATATTTTTCATCAGGAAATTCTTTTGGCACCCCTGATTCGATGCATTTCACAAGCTCGTTGTACATATACCCCTTGTTTTTTCCGGCGTAATCCCTGAACATAACCTCTCCGGGATCGGGCAGTCTGTCGCCCGATATTTCCTTTTCATGATTATACCCCGTTATTACCCCTCTCTTGTCCACTGTCATGGTCTCGATGGGGTTGTTTTCGAATAGCGCGCGGTATCTTCCTTCGCTTTTGCGGATCGCCTCTTCTGCGAGCTTACGTTTTGTAACATCCCTCGCGATTCCACGGAATCCGGTGGGATTACCGGATGAATCTTTTATAAGGGATGTGGACAGAGCGATGGATTTTTCTATTCCATCCAGCCTGATAATTTCATAGTCATCTACCATTGCCGGTTTCCCAGTCCGGTATACCTCGTTGAATGTTTCATACATCTTCTTCGCAGTTTCGGGATTGACATATCGCAGGTTGTTCATTCCCAGCAGTTCGTTTTTTGGCAACCCCGCCAAACCGCACAGTGCGTCATTGAAAAATGTGAAATTCCCGGCGAGATCTACCTCGAAATACCCCTCCTCGATATTTTCCAGGATGGTGCGATACTTTTCTTCATTTCGACTCAGCTCTTCTTCCATCTGGTGCCTGTAGAGGGCCATTTCTATGGTGAGGCGCAGATATTTGTCTTCGAAAGGTTTGGTGATAAAGCCAAACGGGTTCGTAGTTTTTATCTGTTCCATCCTGTTTTCTGTGATGTTGGATGAGAGATATATTACCGGTATGTTATGTTTGGCATGAATCCTGTTTGCGGCCTCTATGCCGTCCATACCCTTCCCCAGAATTATGTCCATCAATATCAGGTCCGGGCGCAGTTCCGGCGCTTTTACGATGGCTTCTTCCCCGGAAGAGACAATGGCGGCGACTTCATACCCCATTTCCAGAAGTCGGTTGTGGATGTCCATGGCAATAATCTGTTCATTCTCTATGATAAGGATTCGATTCTTCACGCGTCGACCACCTCTGTTATCACTGATAAGGCTGTTATATAGCATACTTTATTGTATTATCAACCGGTAATTTTCGCGTTAAAAATGTTATGAAAATCCAACCCCTACTCATGATCCCTCACCACTGCTATCATTTCTTGACAGGGAACTTGCTTTTGTTACAAAATGAAAAAACAAGAAAGGTGTGGACGGCCAGTTTGCGGGCCAGGTCCGGCTTTCACCGCATCTATCTTTTATCAGGTGTGCATCAACTATGAGTAGTAAAATTGCCATGGCATATATGATTCCGTTTATTAATGGTCTTTTCGCCCAATCTCTGCGTTATGCTCAAAAAATAATCCTCGGAATATCAACTATATACCTGCGGTTATTTTTTTCGCAGGCCTTGATATTGAACGAAAATCTTCATAAATCAACAGAATCATATATCAACCGCATTATCCCGGTATTGATTATAATCACCCTGTTACCGCTTTGTGGTTGTGAGGGCGACAAACCGACTGGCGATTCCCGTGCGGGAAAAACATCCGATGTCGGTCCCGCTTTTGGGGGCATAATGGTCGAGGGCTCGACAGGAGATGCCTCCAACCTGATTTCAATACTCTCTTCGGACAGCACATCTCACAGTATTGCGGGCATGATCTTCAATGGTCTCGTGAAATATGACAAAGATATGAAGGTAGCTGGTGATCTTGCAGAATCGTGGGATATCTCCGATGATGGTCTGGAGATCACCTTTTATTTGAGGAAGGGTGTCAGATGGCATGATGGACATCCATTTACTGCTGATGATGTTCTGTTCACATACAGACTTACCATAGATCCTAAGACACCTACGGCCTACGCAGGAGACTTCCTCAGGGTAAAGAGTGCGCAGGTTATCGATCCCCAGACCTTTCGTGTTACTTACGGAGAACCATTTGCCCCTGCCCTCATGAGCTGGAGCGCCTCGGTTTTACCGAGACACCTGCTGGAGGGGAAGGATATAACAGAAACGCCACTTGCACGTCATCCGGTAGGCACGGGACCATACATGTTCAAGGAATGGAAGACGGGCCAGAAGATAGTGCTTACCTCCAACCAGGACTATTTTGAAGGGAGGCCTTATATCAATGGATACATTATGCGAATCATCCCCGACATGGCCACCATGTTTCTGGAGCTGCGTGCTAAGGGGATAGACAGGATGGGCCTTACGCCGCTGCAATATACCAGACAGACGGAAAACAAACTGTTTCGCAGGAATTTCAACAAGTATCGCTATCTGTCATTTTCTTATACCTACCTTGGTTATAATCTGGAAAATCCTCTTTTCCGTGACAGGCGGGTCAGGCAGGCCATCAGTTATGCCATTGATAAAAAAGAAATCGTCCGAGGCGTTCTGCTTGGCCTGGGGCAGGAGACTACGGGTCCCTTCAAGCCGGGAACATGGCCGTATAATCCCGGTGTCAGGCGATATTCTTATGATCCTGGAAAAGCAAAAGAACTTCTGACAGAGGCGGGATGGAAAGACTCGGATGGAGATGGCGTGCTGGATAGCGATGGCAGGCCCTTTGTTTTTGAGATCATTACGAACCAGGGGAATGAGGTCAGAGCAAAGTGCGCCGAAATTATCCAGAGGAGACTTGCTGATATAGGAATAGAGGTAAAAATCAGGGTCATTGAATGGGCAGCCTTTATAAATGAATTTATTAACAAAAAAAGGTTCGATGCCACAATTCTTGGATGGACGATTACCCTTGATCCCGATCTCTATGACGTATGGCATTCAAGCAAGACAAAACCAGGAGAACTGAATTTTATATCCTTCAAGAATAAAGAGGTGGATGAACTTCTGGAGAAGGGAAGGGGAACTTTCGACAGAACCGAAAGGAAACGATGTTACGACAGGATTCAGGAGATACTCGCTGAAGAACAGCCATACACCTTCCTCTATGTTCCGGACGCGCTGCCCATTGTCAGCAGCCGTTTCCGCGGGATAAAACCCGCTCCCATCGGCATCGGTTATAACTTCATAAGATGGTATGTTCCCAAAGGTGAGCAACGATACGTTATGACGCGGTAATTATTTGTTAATCGAACGTAAACTTCTCCTCGGTAAGGAGTGACACGCAGGCTTTCACCACTTCGGCATCGTAGAGGATTTTCTTATTCTGTGAAATTTCCTCGATAGCCTTGTCCTGCCCAAGAGCCGGCCTGTAAGGACGGTGGGACATCATTGCCTCAACCACGTCAGCTACAGCGATAATCTTTGCCTCGATATGCATTTCTTTTCCACGGATGCCATGGGGATAGCCTGAGCCGTCTAACCTTTCGTGGTGTTGAAGTACGATCTCTGATATCGGCCAGGGGAAGTCTATCCCTTTCAATATATCACTGCCCACCTTGGGATGAATCCGGATCATCTCCATCTCGTTTGTAGTAAGTCGGCCCGGTTTGCTCAGGATCTCGGCTGGAACCTGGATCTTGCCGACGTCATGTATGAGTGCCGCCATTTCCACACCTTTCGTTTCTTTCGGTGAAAGATTCATCTTTCGGGAGATAGCGCCTGCAAGTTGCGCCACTCGCTGTTGATGACCGGCAGTGTAGGGGTCTCTTACCTCGGCTGTGAACGCCAGTGTCTTTACGGTTTGTTCCAGCATATTCTGTAGTTCGTTGTAGCTTCTTTCCAGTTCCAGTCCTGTTGCTTTGCTCTCTGTGATATCGCGTATAACCCCTCGATACCCCACAGGTTCGCTTGACGAATTGGATATTAGAGAGGCTGACAGGCCATAGGTTCTTATACTTCCATCTTTTTGTATAACCTCATAATCCTCAACATCTGCCGGTTTTTTCGTGACGTATATCGTTTTAAAGGCGTTATAGAGCTGTTTTGCGGTTTCCGGGGTTGTGTATTCACTGTAGTTCATCCCCATTAATTCTTCCTTAGAATACCCCGACATCCTGCAAAGTGTGTCATTGAAAAATATAAGATTTCCGGTAAGATCAATTTCGAAATACCCCTCCCCGATACTTTCGAGTATATTGCAATATTTCTCTTCGCTTTCCAGCAGCATCTCGTGGGAATGCTTGCGTTCACTGATGTCTCTCGTAATGGAGAAAAAGCCCGTGCGCTCTCCATCACTGTTTCTCAGAAAGCTGCTTATGCTTTCTGACCATATCGTGGAACCGTCTTTTCTGATCAGTTCCAGCTCTAAGGGATGTCGCAGTTCAGATGCATCCAATTTATCATACTCATTTATTCTTCTGTGCATTCCCTCAAAGAGAGAGTCAATAGTCGCTGGTGTCATTATGCGTGTTAAGTCGGATTTACTCCAATGGTTTAAAATCTCATTTGTTTCTTCCCTGGTATAGCCAAGGAGAGCATTAACCGACGGACTTACGTAGATGAGGGCAAGATTCATGTCCCACACGGTGATCATATCTTTCACCGTCTCGATGATTGTCTTGTAGAGATTATCGTGTTTTGACAGGTCTTTCGCGTTGTCTTTCAAATGTACATAACCCCCTCTAAATATGTGTAGGATTCAGGGTGCTGTAGTCTCATAAAGTCAAGTCCGGCGCAATAAAAAAGCATATCAACTCCGACGTGTCGGGACAGAGGCACGGACTACAGGCTCTATACCCCCGACTTCAGATTATCTGTGAGGTATTCCTTGAATGTCTTGTAATTTGCGGGCAATTCCTGAGATTTCCCTTTTCTTTCATCAATTCCCTTCATGCTGTCCGGCACCTCGGGCGTGATTCCGAGAAGCTCCACAATCTCGTCCGGAAATTTTGCGGGATGCGCTGTTTCCAGTGACACGCAGAGCGGAAAATCGCCATATTGTTCGAGATATGTTTCAAGACCCCGCCATCCCACCGCGCCGTGAGGTTCCAGAATTACACCATATTGTTCATATGTTTTTTTAATGCATTTTTTTGTTTCTTCGTCGGATATGCTTATTGAATAAATGTTTTTCCTCATTGTCTCGATATCCGGGTGAGCATGGACTTTCCCGGTCCGGTCAACCGTCCCGCCGTACAGTTCGAAGAATCGGGCAAGATTGCTGGGATGCCCCACATTCATGGCGTTCGAGAGGCAGGCCAGCGATGGAGATAATTTTTCATACATCCCCCCTTTCAGGAATCGTGGAAACTCGTCATTTTCATTTGTTGGCATGACCAGCTTTTTTACGGGCAGCCCCATTCTTCTCGCGTACTCGCATCCCAGAGCGTTACCAAAGTTTCCCGAAGGAACCGATATAACAATGCTTTCTCTCTCCCGGCATAGTTGCGCGTAAGCGTAGAAATAGTAGACCATCTGAGGGAGAATTCTCCCGAAATTGATGGAATTTGCCGAGGTAAAATTGAGATACTCAATTGACGGGTCGGAAAAGGCCTGTTTGACAAGATCCTGGCAATCATCGAATTTTCCATTGATAGAAAGAGACCTGACATTGTCACCTATGGTATCAAGCTGTTTCTTCTGTCTTTCACTTACCTCTTCCCGCGGGTAGAGGATATTTACATCGATCCCTTCTATGCCCCTGAACGCCTCTCCGACGGCGCTGCCTGTGTCACCCGAGGTCGCGACCAGCACATTCAGGTTTTTATCTCTGTTACGGAAATGTCCCATCAGTCTTGCCATCATCCTTGCGGCAAAGTCCTTGAAAGATGCGGTCGGTCCCTGATCGAGACGCATGATATATTTGCGGTCGAACACCTTCTGCAGGGGGATGTCAAAAGGATACGAATCTTCAATAATTTTTCGAAGGATACCGGCATCTATCTCGTCGCTTAGAAATGTTCTGGTGACCAGTATTGCCGCTTCGGCATAGGGTTTGTCCTTAAGTGAGATGATATCTTCATATGATATACGGGGTAAGCGGTCGGGCATGTAAAGCCCCTCGTCCGGTGCCTGACCCTGGAGGAGAGCTTCTCTGAAGGCGACCTTTCCCCTGAAAGGGACGATACCATCCATGTTATCAAGATTTCTGTTTGTGCTGTAGTAAAGGATTCTATTTTCCATGACGTGCGTCCAATTCATAATTTCTTATAAAATCAAGAAACACTCTGTGATGTTTCATCAGGCCAACCCGGGCTTTGTATATCACACAAAAATTTCTCTCAATAGAGCAGTTTTCTATCGGAGCCGTAAAAAGCAATCCACTTTCTATTTCGCGCCCAATCGCGTGGATGGAGATTATTGATACCCCCAATCCGGCCAGGACCGCTTCTTTCACCGCCTCCGAGCTTCCCAGTTCGCAAACGATATTAAATTCGGAAAGGGACAGATTCGTATTTTTGCGGAGGTATTCTTCCAGTACTTTGCGTGTGGCGGAGCCCCGTTCTCTTGACACGAAAGGTTCTGTCGAAACTTCATCCAGGGATACTTTTCCCCTTCCGCTCCACTTGTGGGATGCTGGAACCACCAGGACAAGGGTGTCGCGCCACAGTGATTCTGCATGCAATTTCCTGCCGGCAACCTCTCTGCCTATGAAGCCTATTTCCGCTTCATCATTAAGTATCATGTCGAGCGTTATATCACTGTCGTTTGTCTTTACATGGCAATGTATGCCCTTGTGGCGTCCCCGGAATTTGCTGAGAGCATGCGGGAGGATATATGTGGCAGGGATTGTACTGGCCGCGATACTTATATCCCCGGATTCATACTTTTTCATCCTCGCGATTTTTTCTCCGGTATCGTCGATCAAGCCGAATACGCGTTTTGCCGATTCGCAGAGGATTTTGCCCTCGGGTGTCAAAGATATCTCACCGCTTTTCCTGTCAACTAATGGCACACCGGCCTCCTCCTCCAGATTCTTTATATGTTTTGTAATAGAGGGCTGTGTAAGGTACATTTTTCTGGCGGCACGGCTGAAGCTCCTTTCTTCGGCCAGGCAGACCAGGGCTCTCATCTGTTGAATGGTAATGTTCTTCATGGATTGATTCATGACTGTTTAGGTATCATAAGCGATATCTATAAGCAAACAGGATTTATAACCAGATTGAATTTGACATATTCATCTTTTTTTCGTAATAACTCCAAAGACACGCTACGGTCATTCTCTTGAAATTGTGTAATACATAAGCATAAAGGACAGCAACATGGATGATAACGTCAAGAAGGTTCGACTGACAGAAACGACCCATGGCGCCGGGTGAGCCTGTAAAATAGGTCCGGGTGACCTGAATCAAGTGCTCAGTGGGCTTCCGCTTATATCCGATCCGGATTTGATTGTAGGTATTGAAAATGCCGATGACGCGGGGGTTTATAAACTGAGCGATGACCTCGCCATTATACAGACTCTCGACTTTTTTACGCCGATTGTTGATGATCCATTCACCTTCGGTCAGATTACCGTTGCAAATTCTCTGTCCGATGTGTACGCCATGGGTGGAAAACCGCTTACGGCGATGAATATCATCTGCTTTCCCATCAACACAATGGAAATATCAATACTCAGAGAAGTTCTCCTCGGTGGATTAGACAAGATGCGCGAGGCCGGTGTTCTCCTTGTGGGTGGGCACAGCGTGGAAGATGATGAATTAAAGTATGGTCTGTCAGTCACCGGTACTATTCATCCCGACAGGGTCCTCCTTAACCGGGGCGCTCGGGCAGGCGATGCCCTTGTCCTTACCAAGCCGCTTGGAACTGGCATTATCAATACGGCTCTGAAGGGGAATATGGCCAGCGATGACCTCGTAGCTAAATCAGTGCAGTGCATGGTCGAACTCAATAAAAAAGCAGCCGATTTAATGATCAAATGTTCTAATGTTCATGCCTGCACAGATGTTACAGGTTTCGGACTTCTCGGTCACGCCTCGGAAATGATCGAGGGGACCGATGTCGGGATGGTCATACACTCTTCTTTTGTGCCAATTTTTCATGAAATACAGGAATTTGTTGAAATGGGCATTATACCGGGGGGGTTAAACCGGAACAGAAAATTCAGAATGGACATGATTGAAGTCGGCCCCGACTGTCCGGAATGGATTGTGGACGTCCTTTTTGACCCTCAGACATCAGGAGGCCTCCTCATTTCCCTCCCGCACAAAGAGGCGAAAAACCTGGTAATGAAAATGAACGATGAAGGAATAAAGGATGCCACTATCGTTGGCGAGGTCGTAACGGAACCAAAAGGGAAGATCAAGGTATTCTAATCTCTTGTATCTCCATCAATAAATCCTGACGCGGCAAAGTTAACGGGGGTCAGGGATCAGGGTTTAGTCAAAACCCGACCTTTCAATTAATCATGAAAAAAACAGCGGTTGCCCGTTGGGCTATAGACACGATTAAACATGTTGTAAAACCCCTCTGATCTCCGACCCCTCGGACCAACATCTACCCAAACAAAGCAGTTATTGCGAATGGAGACTCTATATTGCAGCCCGCTATTATTCATATTATGAATTTGACTTATAGATAAAGTTGGTTTAGACGTCCTGCAGTTGATAATCAGAAAGGAGCATTTAATCCGTGAGATTAAGAAATGTTTTTGCCACCCGTTGGGGAATTATATTTGTTGGTTTATTTATAGGTGTTTGTGCCGCCCTGCTGCAGAAGTGGGGTAATCCTGGAAATATGGGCATCTGTGTTGCCTGTTTTGGGAGGGATATAGCGGGCGCTCTCGGCCTGCATCGCGCCGGGGTCGTTCAATACATACGACCGGAAATTATCGGTTTCGTCATGGGATCGCTCATCGCCGCGTATCTCTTCAAGGAATATCGTCCTCGTCTCGGTTCTGCTCCCATTGTAAGATTCGTTCTGGGCGCCTTTGCCATGATTGGCGCCCTTGTTTTTCTTGGATGTCCCTGGCGTGCCGCGTTGCGGCTGGCCGGTGGCGACGGGAATGCCATTCTCGGTCTCGTGGGGCTGATATTAGGCATCTGGATTGGGACTCTTTTTCTTAGAAAAGGCTACACTCTCGGGCGCACCCAGACCACCAATGCCGCGGCGGGATGGATGCTGCCGCTTATAATGCTTGGGTTTCTGGCACTTCTCATTGCCTTTCCGCAGATTGAAGGCCAAAGCAGAAGCGGAGTTCTCTATTACAGTCTGAAAGGTCCCGGTTCCATGCACGCGCCCCTTCTTATTTCTCTCGGAGCAGGCCTTGCGGTAGGTTTCCTAGCGCAGCGAAGCCGGTTCTGCACCATGGGTGCAATAAGAGACTTTATTCTCTTTCGACAGAATCACCTCCTGCTTGGATTCATCGCCCTTGTCGCCGCCGCTTTCATCACAAATCTCATCGTCGGTCAGTTTCATCCGGGATTTAAGAATCAGCCTGTCGCCCACACTATGCATATCTGGAACTTCGCGGGAATGGTTCTGGCCGGTCTGGCCTTTGCTCTTGCCGGAGGGTGTCCCGGACGTCAGCTTTTCCTGTCCGGAGAGGGTGACGGGGATGCCGCTGTTTTTGTGATGGGAATGATCGTCGGAGCGGGTCTCGCCCACAATTTCGGTCTGGCCAGTTCCCCCAAAGGGATTGGTTCTTACGGCATCGAGGCCGTAATTATCGGCCTTACAGTCTGTCTGTTAATTGGATTCACGATGAGAAAAAGGAGCAACGCATGAGAACAAAAATTGACGCAAGGGGGCTTTCGTGTCCTCAACCCGTTTTGATGACACTAAATGAGATAAAAGCGGGAAGAGCAAGCGAGATCGAAATTTTAGTAGACACAGATACATCTCAAGAAAATGTCTCCCGTGCCGCCACAACTCAGGGGTGGAAAGTAGCGGATGTTATTGAAGAGAGTGACGGATACCAAATCACCATCAGGATTAAATAGGGACGCCTCTCTGCGCAGAGGTTTAGTAGTGTGCCCCCCTGTGTACCACAGTAGCGTGCCTCCTCTGTGCCCCACAGAGGAGGCACGCTACTTTCTTTGTGGTTTTTGACATTTCACTCGACTCCCTGAAACCTTCCCCGTTTAAAATAGTTGACATAATCTCGATTTTCATTATTATGTACGGAGAGGCAAACGGGGGAGTTCTTTAATAATAACATTATACGTGAAAGGGGGGACAGTATCATGATGGATTATCCTTTGTTGCTCAGGAGTCTTCTTCTGAGAGCGGCGAGGTATTTCCCGAAAAAGGAAATATTATCGATTTATCCCGATGAAATTTTTCGATACACCTATGGGGATTATTTCAAACGAACCTGTCAGTTGGCCAATGCGCTTGAATCTCTCGGCATAAAGAGGGGGGACAGGGTCGCAAGTCTCGCATTGAACAACCACCGGCATCTTGAACTCTATTTTGGGGTTCCCTGCATGGGCGCGGTTCTTCATACGGCAAACTTCAGACTGCCGACGCACCACCTTTCCTATATTCTCAACCATGCCGAAGACAAAGTCCTGTTTATCGAAGAAGATCTCGTCTTTATCGTAGAGGCAATCAGGGACCAGCTCAAGACAGTGGAGCATTTTGTAATCCTGTCTCAGAGCGGCAAGCTTCCCGAGACAACTCTTTCACCTGCCTATTCATATGATGAATGGATCTCTAAGTTTCCGGAAGAGTACGACTTTCCTGAAGACCTCGATGAGCAAGACCCGGCACTCATGTGCTATACATCCGCAACCACGGGTGATCCAAAGGGAGTCGTCTATTCACACAGGAGCATAGTTCTTCATACCTATGCGGTGGGGGTAACATTTGGTACTACGGAGAGTGATTGTGCGCTTCATATAGTCCCGATGTTCCACGCAAACGCATGGGGACTGCCCTTCATTTGTGTAGGTGGTGGTATCAAGCAGATCCTGCCAGGCAAGGAAACGCTCAACATGGAAAAGATCTGCCGGGTTATTGCGGATGAAAAAGTTACAGTTACCTGTGGTGTACCCACAATCTGGCTGATGCTCTACGACTACCTCGAAAAGGGAGGAAAACACGATTTCTCATCTTTGCGGGTCATCGCGAGTGGAGGCTCCGCGTGTCCCCTCTATTTGATGCAGGGACTGAATGAAAAATACAACTTCCCGATACGACAGGCCTATGGCGGCACCGAGACATCACCGCTGGCAACTGCGGCACTGGAGAAGAGCTACATGACGGATCTTTCTCCTGATGAACTCTATAGCGTGCGAGGCAGCGCCGGCCTGCTCGTTCTTGGACTCGATATGAGGATAGTGAGCGCGGAGACCGGGAAAGACGTGAAGATGGACGGCGAGGAGATGGGTGAAATATGGCTCAGGGGACCCTGGATTGCCGATGAATATTATAAGGAGCCCGAGCGCTCCAAGCTCTCCTTTGTGGATGGCTGGTTTCACACGGGGGATATGGGAACCATGGACGATGAGGGTTATGTAAGGCTCGTCGACAGGACAAAAGACCTGGTCAAGAGCGGAGGCGAATGGATATCGTCGGTTGATCTTGAGAATATCATAATGGCCCATCCGAAGGTTGTGGAGGCCGCTATTATCGGGGTGCCCGATCCAAAATGGCAGGAGGTGCCTTTCGGGTGCATCGTGGTTCAGCCCGGAGAGACCCTTACCGCTGAGGAAATGCAGGAATTTCTCAAAGACAAGGTGAAGGCCTCATACTGGATACCCAAGAATTATGCGTTCATGGGTGCCTTACCGAAGACCAGCGTCATGAAGTTTGACAAAAAGGGTCTCAGGGAAATGTACGCGGAGGGGACACTGACATAGGCATGTTCCCATTCGAGGAGGACAATATAGAGAAACATATAGAGACCTGATGGAGAACTGGTATGTCTATATGATCAGGTGCGGGAGCGGAGCTATCTACACGGGAATAACCACCAATGTGGACCGTCGCTTCGCCGAGCATCAGACGTCGGGCCCCAGGGCCGCACGGTATCTGAGAGGAAGGGGGCCGCTTCAGCTCTTGCTTGCAGTGCATGCCGGCGGACATGGGGCGGCGTTGAGGCTGGAGCACAGGATCAAGCGCCTCCCACGGGCGCAAAAGGAAATATTGATACAACACCCCGAATCACTGCGGGAGATTGTCGGCGCCGCTAAAAAAGACTTTCTGGGTGCATAAAGTTTAAAAGACAGTAGAGAGGAGACCTGACCGGTCCTGATCGGCGCCGGACACCTTTTTCAATCTTCCGCCGGTTTGGTCTCCATCACAGGGAACACACTGTTAAAATCGTTCAGTAACCGACCGGCCAGCGTATCTCTGACCTTGTGGGGATTGTGGGCGATATCCCGGATAATCTTCTTCATATCTTTTAGATTGTTTGTGAAGCGATTGTCGATGCGACGTGTGAGAATTCCGGAAAAGATTCTCATTATGAACCTTGAGATACCGTTGTCCCCCCGCATGAAGATGTTCACCACTCCCGAAAGGCCGTTTCGTTGCGTGTTGTATTCAAAGATGACAACGCCATTGGCGGTAAAGAAAGAAGGCACCGCCCAGTGACTGAACTGGCCCGTTCCGTAAAAGATTCTTGCGTGATCGGATTGACCGATCTGCCGGATGTCACCCGTAATCCCCGATGGATCAGAGACATGGATGTCTGCATCATCCGTGGTCACTTTGTAATGTGGCTGAAATTTGTATATTTCCCAGAGCTGCCCCATGAGACAGGGGTTGTCCAGAACACTGTTCCATATTCCCAGGGTGACGTCGACGCTGAAGGCCTGTTTGTAGATCACCGTGGGCTTATTGATGACCTCATTGATACGAACCTCGTATGCTTGAACCAGTGTCGTTCCGAGAAAAAGAATGGCAGCGATAGTCACCGGGACCGGTAAGGATCTTTTAACCATCAGAGCTCCTCAACGGATTCATGTGATCAGATACTGACGGGATGGAGCAGTCTTAAATCATTTGATAAAACATTAGTTTTTCTTTGCCGGGATAACTTGAGATTTCATGTGTCCATCAACCGTCGACCTTAACCCTTAACCTTGGGGAGGCCTTAAACGTGGCTATCTTCCTCGGCGCTATCATGAGGCTTTCACCTGTATGAGGATTTCTTCCTCTCCGGGCGTTCTTTTCAATGAAACTGAATTTTCCAAACCCGCTGATCATAACTTCTTCTCCATTCTCAAGTGATTGTTTTATTATCTCCAGGAAGGATTCGAATATGTCTGTGGATCTGTTCTGAGGAAAGCCAATCTGGTCATGGATTGATTTGATGATATCTGCCTTTGTAAGAGCCATAGGTATAAAATCTCCTTTCATGACAAACAGGTTGCCCTGTTTAAACCGTTAGAAATAAACTACTTTCATAATTTGATTTTGTCAAGAGAATAAAAATGTCAGAATAACCCAATTTTTATTGAAATAGAGTTAAGCTTGGGATAAAAATCGCTTCAAAATAATAGAAGGCATAGCTTCTTCCCGGGTGAGTATTATTGCCTCTTTACAAAGGTGAAGCTCGGACGTGATAATATGACAGAATCCCGGAAAAAGCTGAAAAAATATGTACCGATTTTCTTGAAAATCCGTTAATTCATTACTTTGATATCAATCCAGATAAGGAATACGTAAAATGGCAAAACAAGTTAATGTAATCATGGGTGGCCCATCAGTAGAGCATGAAGTTTCATTAGCGACAGGATGGGAAATGTTGAAAAATCTCGATACAGAAAAATACAAGTCGAGAACGGTTGTTATTACAGGTGAAAAATCTTTTTACTATACAGATAATATTGTCTTGCAGTTATCCAGGGATGACTTATCTGACCCGGGAAAATCACAATGCTTTAAAGGCCCTTTTACTCCCGCAATGTCGCAGGAAATATGGCAAGGTTGTGATGTTGCCTTATTAGCCCTCCATGGTGAATTTGGTGAAGATGGTAAATTTCAGGGTTTTCTTGAAACCTTAGGCATTCCCTATACAGGTTCAGGCGTATTTGGAAGTGCCGTTGGTATGAATAAAATTGCATCAAAATACCTTTATGAAAAAAACGGTATAGTAACCCCGCCAAGTTCTATTTATTGTACAAACGGGAAAGGCATAACCATTGATGAAATCAGTAAAAAACATGGTTATCCCTGTTTTGTTAAATGCCCTCAATCAGGTTCGAGCAGACTTTTGGGCCGTGTTGATAGTAGAGAAAAACTCGAGGAAATGATTCATTCCTTTTTCGAGTACACTACCGAAATACTCGTTGAATCTAATATTGAAGGTGAAGAATACTCATGCCCGGTATTAGAGTATCCCAATGGAGATATTCGTCCTCTCCCCCCCATTCTAATAAAACCCGTAAGATCTGAGTTCTTTGATTTTACCGCCAAGTATAGTGAAGGGGAATGCGAAGAGATAGTTCCGGCACCGTGCAGTGCTGAGCTTGCAGAACGGATCCAGGAGGTTGCTTTAAAAGCCCATACTCTGCTTAAATGCAGCGGTATATCAAGAACAGATATGATTGTCTCCACAGATACTATTTATGTTCTTGAAACAAATACTTTACCGGGATTTACCTCAACCTCACTGGCACCGAAAGCCTTCCGGGCTATCGGTGGCACGTATCAGGAGCTTCTAAATATTCTCATAGAAACAGCATTGGCAGGAAACATAAAATGAATTGAACCGTAGAAAGTAACACCCATTACGAATCAAAATTCCACCCTGTGTTACCGGCCAGATAGTAGACAGCGGTAGACGGTTATATGGATGTCGGTAAATACTGTAACTCTGATACACACTACACCTACTACTCCTCAAAATGAAGTTCCCCCAAAGTGATGGACACACCGAAAAGTTAGAGATAAAGGAAGAGAGACTTGGAGGTGTGCAATGGAAAACAAGAAAGAGAGAAGGACCTTTGACAAGGAATTCAAGAAAGAAGTAGCCCGTTTAGTTACAGAAGGAGGACGGAAGGTTTCAGAAGTAGCACGGGATTTAGATATCCACCCTAATATCATACACAGATGGAAACGAGAGTACCTGGAAGACATTGAAGATACATTTCCCGGTAAAGGATGCATGAAACCCGAAGCAGAAGAGATGCGAAAGTTAAAGAGATCGTTGGTAGATGTGACGGAGGAGCGAGACATATTAAAAAAAGCGTTGGCCATCTTTTCAAAAAGCCCTCGATGAAATATCAGTTCATTGACAGATATCGCTTCGTATATCGAGTGGAGAAGATGTGCCTGATATTGAATATAGGTCGGAGCAGCTATTACACGTGGAAGAAGCGCAGCAAGAGTATGAGAGACAAGGAAAATGAGAGACTTGTTTTTGAGATCAAGCTGGTTCATGAAAAGAGTCGCAAGACCTATGGCAGTCCCAGAATTACCGCTGAATTGTGTGCAAGCGGCATCAGATGCGGCAAGAACCGTATTGCCCGTCTTATGCGTGAGAACGGGGTAGTGGCAAAGACAAAGCGCAGATTTAAGATTACTACTGATTCAAAGCACAATTTACCGATAGCCGAGAACCTTCTCGACCAGAAGTTTACCGCGGATGCTCCAAATAAAACGTGGACGGGAGACATCACGTATATTTGGACAAGGCAAGGCTGGATGTATCTTGCCGTCGTATTAGATCTGTTCAATCGTGAGATCGCAGGCTGGTCCATGAGAAAAAGGATAACGAAGGATATAGCGACAGAAGCCCTCACGATGGCTGTAAAACGAAAGAGACCGCAGGCGGGATTGATATTTCATTCAGATCGTGGAAGCCAGTACGCGAGTCATAAATTTAGAAAGCTTTTGGAAAAGCATCATTTTATCCAGAGCATGAGTGGTAAGGGGAACTGTTACGACAATGCCGTTACGGAAAGTTTCTTTCATACATTAAAGACAGAACTCGTGTATTTTGAGAAATACAGGAGCCGATCAGAAGCTCATCAGAGTATCTTCGAATACATCGAGATATTCTACAATAGGATCAGGAGACATTCATATCTGGGATATGTTTCTCCGGTTGACTTTGGCAGGCTGTCTATGGCAGCTTAACTGGGTGTCTGTTATTTCGGGGGAAGATCAAAATTAGATCCAAAAGAAAAGCAAAGACTGCATATTCCACGTTTTCTTTAGTTTCTTCAGAAATTACTTCTTTTGAAGATGGCAATATAGCTTTCTTGTCGACAAATTTTAAAAGCTCCATATAGGAATCAGGAAAAGGGATCTCTCCCCGTTCCCCGGTACGCCCTTTTTCCGGCACTCAAACGGGAGACCGTTCGGAAGGAATCACTTTTACCGCTACTGGAAAAAGGCATGTAAGAACCTTGGCATTGAGGGAGTGGACTTGTACGGTGGGGCTAAGCATAGTTCAGCCAGAGCACTGAGGCGGATTCATACCCCTGAAGAAATCCAGAGAGCCATGATGACAAAAACCAATAAGGCGTTTGAGCGGTATTATAAGATCGAATCAGATGATGCCAGAATGGTTTATCAGAGCAACCGAGGCCTAGTAATTCCCATTAAGAAAGCCGGAGAAAATTGACCATGAGTTTTTGCCCCCCATAAAAGAAGATCTATTTGATTTTACTAGGAGGCCGTCCGAGAATTCCATTTTAAAAAAAACAAAATGTTGATGCCAATATGTGTGACAAAGCTTTAACATTAGCAAAAGGGCTGTCTATAAATACACTGGGCGACTCTTCCCGGTCACACTACGGGTGCTACGCTTTAATCCAGAGGCGATCTATGGCATTATGGAAGGACAATGGGCGGGGCGGAAAATGGCGGTACGAGTTCCAGTATCAAGGGGTGAGGTACTCTGGGAGCCAGTTCCCAACAAAGGGCGTGGCCTGGAAAGAGCGGGAGGACCGCAAGGAACGGCTACGGTCTGCTCCTTCCCTGGCGGACTTAACGCCGGGCGTCAGGGGCTTTAGGGATGCTGCTAACAGCTATCTCGATCAGGCACAAGTGAGGTTCCCCCCGAAGACGTACAAACATAAGCGGTACGCCTTCGGGTTGTTCCTTGCTCACCATGGAGAGGATATACCCATCGTAGACGTAAGCATAGAACACGTAATGTCCTACCTGAACACCAGACCATCCGTCAACAATTTCACCGTACATCGGAAAGAGATGTCTTCCCTCTTCACTTATTGTATCCGGACGCTCAAGGTCATAACGTCTAACCCCTGTTGGGGCATAGACAAGATGCCATACACACCAGCCCGGAAGAAGATACCGACACAAGAGGAGTTTCTTAAACTGGTAGCGGCGGCGGACGAAGAAGAGTCAGACTTCATCCTTACGATATTCCATTCACTCGCCAGATTGGGTGAGATTCTCCGCCTCAGATGGGAAGATGTGAACTTCGACGCGCAGACCCTCACAAAATGGACGAGGAAGCGCAGGGGGGGAGCCTATGAGGCCATTGACGTATCAATGAATGACTACCTTTATGAAATCCTCATGCGTCGATGGAAGAAGCGGGAACAGGACGAGTGGGTCTTCTACAACAAAAGGACCGGGACCCGTTACAACTCACGCCCGAAGCTGATGCCGTCTCTATGCAAAAGGGCGGGGATACCCTACTACGGATATCGCCCTATACGACATTTTGTATCGAGCTATCTGAAGAACACGGCGAAGATCGAAACAAAGGTACTGCAGCAACTCCTGGGGCACAAAGATGAGAGGACAACCGAGATATATTTACACTCCGTAGTCGCGTCTCAAAAAGCGGCCACGGATGCCCTTTCGACCCCTCTTTTTGCCCCAAAAAATGCAAAAGCCCGCACAGCAGAACGGGGGTGCTGTCAGAATCAGCACAAGTTATTGATTTTATTGGTCGGGGCGGCAGGATTTGAACCTGCGACATCCTGCTCCCAAAGCAGGCGCGCTACCAAGCTGCGCTACGCCCCGAATGATTGTAAAGTTTGATGCTTTTTAGATTATACAGTTTTTTTCTGCAAGCTTTTTTTGAGTTTGGCAAAGGCTATCGCCCTGTGACTGATCCTGTTCTTTATCTCAGGATCAAGCTGGGCAGCGGTTTTGTCGTATTCCGGCACTAGAAACACCGGATCATAGCCAAAACCTTTATTGCCGGACGGCTTTGTAGTTATTTTTCCTTCCAATCTGCCTTCAAAGGATTCAAATGTATCGTCTGTCCGGTATAAAACCAGCACGCATATAAAAGCAGCCCCCCTTTTTTCCTCGGGAACGCCCTTTAGTTCCTTGAAAAGCCTGCAAATATTTTTTTCATCCGTTGCATCCGGTTCCGAATATCTGGCCGAATGAATACCGGGCGCTCCCTCCAGGAAATCCACCTCCAGTCCCGAATCGTCCGCTATAACAGTCCTGCCGGTGTATTTAGAGATGACCCGGGCCTTCTTCAGGGCGTTTTCAAGAAAAGTGTTGCCGTTTTCTATGATACTCGGCGCTTCGGGATAGTCATAGAGTGATAAAAGGTTGAAACCCATTCCCTCAAGCAGGGCATTTGCCTCTTTAATTTTGCCCCTGTTTTCAGAGGCAAAAACAATTTCCCGCGTTTCGGATGGATTAACTGACAAATTATCTGACTCCGTTATATTTCGACAAGGATACCTTTTTGTATTGCTGTAAGGTCGGAGATTCCAGTTGCCGCGATATCGATCATCCTGTCCAGCATGTCACGACTGAAGGGCTCTGCCTCTGCCGTTCCCTGAACCTCAACGATTCCTCCACTTCCTGTCATCACGAAATTCATGTCAACCTCGGCGCTTGAATCTTCACGATAGTCAAGGTCAAGTAGAATTTCGCCGTCAACAACCCCGACGCTGATTGCGGATATAAAATTCTTTACAGGAGATGTCTCTATCATGCCATCTTCTCTCAACCTGCGGAGAGCGTCCACCAGTGCAATAAATCCACCGGTTATGGACGCTGTTCTTGTGCCTCCATCGGCCTGTATAACATCGCAGTCAATATAAATTGTTCTTTCACCGAAGGCGTTCAGGTCAGTTACCGCGCGCAGGGATCTTCCTATCAGTCTCTGGATCTCGTGAGTTCTTCCCTTGACCTTGCCGCTGGATGATTCTCTTGTATTTCTTGATGATGTGGACATGGGAAGCATGGCATATTCCGCCGTCAGCCAACCCTTTCCAGAATTTCTCAGAAAGGGCGGGACCCTGTCTTCGAGTGAGGCTGTGCATATCACTCGCGTATTACCAATTTCAATGAGAGCTGATCCCATTGCGCTTGGCAGGAAATCCCTGGATATTTTTATCTGCCGCACCTCATTCCATTCGCGACCACCTGTTCTTTTCATAATGTACCATCGTTCGAAAAGTATTTTTTTATACTCCTGGTCAGGGCATCGGCAACAGCTTTCTGGATTTTCTTATCTTTCAGTTTCGTTTTATTTTCAGGATTTGTCGCAAAGCCTATTTCCAGTAGAACAGCGGGAGTTGATAGAGACTGAAGGACAAGTACCGGTGCGTTTCTCAATCCCCTGCCTTCACGCGGAAACACCTTTGTCATATTTTTCTGAACTATTTGTGCGAATCGGACGCTGTTGTTAATACATCTGTTTTGCTCCATATTATTAACAATTGCCTGAGAGTTGCTCTGTTTAGCGAGAGGAACACCGATGACAGGGTAGTAAATCTCATATCCCTTTGCCTTCAATCCAAAACCGGCATTAACATGGAGGCTTATAAAAAGATCCACATCAGATTTTCCGGAAACCTTTTTCCGTTTTGCCAGAGAGACACCCTCGTCATCTAATCGCGTGAGTCTGACCTTAATATTCTTCGCACCGGACAGATCCTTCCGTACGAGTTTCGCGACAGCGAGCGTCACATCCTTTTCATGAAGACCCTTGGACAGGGTTACGCCTGTATTATTGCCACCGTGACCGGGATCTATTACCACCACATTTCCTGCTGCGGCCGCGGACAGGGGAAAAATCAGCAGCAATAATAAAACCGTCAGGTGTAATATTTCTTTTGATTTAGTAATCATTTTGTCCTCTTCTTATTAAGATTCGTTGCGCGAATTTAGTACAGCAATTCAATGCCTGATGTCAATATTTTCGTGATCTCTATTCAACTCTGGATCGTGAAAAATGTCCTTTATCCTTTCAACCGATACAACGCTTTTGACTTTTTTGAGCTTGGAAATAATCAGCTTAAGCTGCTTAAGATCTTTAATGTCCAACTGAAAATCACAGACCGCGTAACTGCCGGGCGTTGCGTCTATGTTCACATAAGTCGCATTTATTCCGATGGAATAGATAACATTGCTAAGTTCGGACATAAGACCTCTTTTGTCATTGCAGGTTACTCTAATAGCAACAGAAAAAATCTGCAAGCCATCAACGTTCCATTGCGCGTCAATTATTCTTTCAGTATCTATTTCTTTTATCATAGGGCAACCTGATACGTGAATGGTTATACCCCTTCCCCGTGTTACACAACCGACTATCTCATCTCCCGGAAGAGGACTGCAACACTTGGCAAATCTCACCATAACATTGTCAATCCCCGTAATGGATATACCTGCGCCTGATGGAGCTTTACTGAACTTCTTCTTGACCCTGTCCAGAATCCCTATTTTTTCATCCTTTTTTTCCTCATCCTCATCGTGCAACAACTGATGCGCCACATATCTTGCCGACATTTTTCCATAACCTATAATGGCTAAGAGGTCATCGACCGAGGACAGAGAATGCTCCTCCAGTATCGCACTGAATTCGTTAGCTTTGACCAGTTGGCTGAATTTCAGGAGGTGTCTCTTAAGCTCTTTTTCAAGGATATCCCTGCCGAGAATTATGCTTTTTCCGCGTTCCTCCGTTTTGATCCACTGTTTTATCTTGGATGAAGCCCTCGATGTAACGGCATACTTCAACCAGTCTTTACTTGGATAATGCCCGGACTGAGTCATAACCTCCACGGTATCACCATTTTGAAGCCTGTACTTCAGAGGAACAATACTTCTGTTAACTTTTGCCCCTATGCATTGATTACCCACATCGGTATGAACACTGTAGGCAAAATCAATCGGCGTGGCACCCTTTGGAAAAGCCTTTACGTCTCCTTTTGGCGTAAACACATACACTTCGTCCGGATAGAGTGCCAGTTTCAGATTTCTCATAAACTCCCTTGCGTCCTGGTGCTCAGTCTGCCCCTCAAGCAATTCTCTTAATCTGTCGATCTGACCTTCATCTTCAGATGAAGAGGCCCTGCCCTCTTTATACCTCCAATGAGCAGCGATCCCTTTGTCTGCCCACTCATCCATTTCTTTCGTTCTAATCTGTATCTCAACCCGCTCTCCATACAATCCAATAACCGTCGTGTGCAGAGAGCGATAATTATTTGCCTTGGGCATAGCTATATAGTCCTTGAAACGTCCGGGAACGGGCTTCCAGAGTGCGTGAATGACACTGAGTACCTCGTAACACCTTCTTTCTTCTTCTGAATCAAGGATTATTCTGAATGCAGTGAGATCATAAACCTCGTCAAAATTAAGATGTTGTTCGTGCATCTTTGTGAAGATGCTGTAGAAATGCTTGGATCTTCCTCTGACCTCTCCCTTCAAGCCAAAATTTTCTATCTGCTGCCTGATTATATCCTTAACCTCTTCTGTGTACCGGTCACGGTCTTCTTTGTTTTTGTTCACACGTTCCATCAATTCATAATAACCATCCGGATGGAGGTGTTTAAGGGATAGATCCTCCAATTCATCCTTTATCCAGTTTATTCCCAGCCGGGCGGCGAGAGGCGCATATACCTCAAGTGTTTCCTGTGCCACGAATGCTTGTTTGTCCGGGGAATGAAATTCAAGTGTCCGCATGTTATGGAGTCTGTCGACAAGTTTTATCAGGAGTATTCGGATATCGGAAGACATTGCCAGTATCATTTTTCGGAAGTTCTCCGCCTGACGCTCCATCTGGTCTCCAAACGTTATCTTGCTTATCTTGGTTAAACCGTCCACGAGAAACGCAACTTCTTTGCCAAATGCCTCCTCCACTTGTTCAAGTTCAGCAAGCGTGTCCTCGACAGTGTCGTGCAGCAGACCTGTGATCAGCGTAGCTGTGTCAAGTCTCATTTCAACGAGCATTCCAGTCACTTCGAGGGGATGGTTTAGATATGGTTCTCCCGACAGTCGAAGCTGTCCCTGGTGCACAGATGCGGAAAATATATAGGCCTTCTCGATCATCTCAAGGTCTTTCTGAGACAGATACTTCTGACCTCTTTCCAGTATGTCGGTTATTCGTATCATACTTAGAATCTCGATTTTCGGGTTTCAGGACCTGGGAGCCGTTAAACCCTTTTCTTATCAGCTATTTATCGTCTTGATTATAAAATCTCTGACTGTTTCAAGTGGTATTTTTTCGGTCTCACCGGATTTTCTGAATCTTACCTCCACCTTCCCTTCCGCTATGCTTTTTGCGCCCACTGTGACCCTGATGGGTATGCCTGTCAAGTCGGCATCCTTGAATTTTACCCCCGCCCTTTCATTTCTGTCGTCTAAAATGACCTCTATTCCGTCCGTCATGAGACTGTCGTACAGTTCTTCAGCAGTCTTTGATAAAGTTTCATCATTTATATTCACCGGTGTGATTACTACCTGGAATGGCGCAATCGACATGGGCCATATAATCCCGTCTTCATCATGACTCTGCTCTATGCACGCGGCGACCGTTCTTCCTATACCGATACCGTAGCATCCCATGATCATGTATTTCTCTTTGCCATCCCTGTCAAGAAAGGTTGCTTTCATGGCCTTGCTGTACTTCATGCCGAGTTTGAACACATGTCCCACTTCGATGCCTCTGACGATCCTGAGTTTTCCTCCGCAACGCGGGCACGGATCGTCTTCCCGTATCATTCTCAGATCGGCATAATCTTTTATCTCAAAATCTCTTCCGCTGTTGCAGTTCTTTATGTGGTGGTCTTCCCTATTGGCTCCCACAACAAAATTCTTCATGTTCATTAGGGAATAATCCGCGATAATCCTGGATTTGATTCCCATGGGCCCGGCGAATCCCCTGGGAGATCCAGTAATCTCCAGAATGATATCATTCATGGCGAGTTCGAGTGAGTCGCACCCGAGGTAATTCCTGAGTTTTGCCTCGTTAATATCCTCATCACCTCTCACCAGCACAGATACCGGTTCACCATCACACGTGAATATCATCGTTTTTACAACATTCTGGGGAGCAACATCCAGGAACGCGCAGACCTCTTCGATGGTTCTCACATCGGGAGTATGTACCTCCTCCATCGGGGAATAATCCACGTCATGATTTTCCTCTGGTCGGGCTATCTCCGCTTTCTCAAGATTCGCGGCATAATCGCAGGAGGTGCAATAGATCATCGCGTCCTCTCCGGAATCAGCCGTGACCATGAATTCATGGGAAAAACTCCCACCTATATTGCCACTGTCCGCCTCCACCGGCCTGAAGCTAAGACCGCACCGCGTGAATATCCTCGTGTAGGCATCGAACATCTTTCTGTAGCTCTCTTCCGAGCTCTCTTCATCGGCGTCGAAACTGTAAGCATCTTTCATGCCAAATTCCCTCGACCTCATAATACCGAATCTCGGCCTTATCTCGTCACGAAATTTCGTCTGTATCTGATAGAGATTCATGGGAAGTTGGCGGTATGTCTGTATCTCATCGCGCACCAGCGCGGTTATCACCTCTTCATGCGTCGGCCCTATACAGTAATCTCTGTTGTGTCTGTCCCTGACCCGCAACAGTTCTTTCCCATACATGTCCCAGCGTCCCGACTCCATCCAGAGTTCGGCCGGCTGGACGGCAGGCATAAATAGCTCCTGTGCACCTGCCCTGTTCATCTCTTCACGCACAATATTTTCCACCTTCCTGATCACACGATAACCCAGGGGCAGATAAGTGTATATCCCTCCCGCCAGCTTCCTTATCATTCCCGCACGCAGCATAAGTCGGTGGCTCACGATCTCCGCATCAGAAGGAGTTTCCTTAGTAGTTGGTAAAAACATCTCTGAATAACGCATCATTCCTCCTCAATTCGTATAAATATATGAGAGGATTAGCAGAGTGTTCAATTGTAAAAACAACCCTGTCAATCCGCATTCAATCTTTTTTCTACTCCTTACTACTTACTCCCTATCATGGTATCTATCTCATCCATCAGGACATCCACAAACTCTTCTTCTTTTATTTTCCTTATAACCTTACCCTTCTTGAAAAGCAGTCCAATATGGCGGCCACCCGCAATACCAATGTCAGCCTCTGCGGCCTCGCCCGGGCCGTTGACAACACAGCCCATAAGAGCAACCTTAAAGTATTCCTTTACCCCCACAAGCCTGCTTTCCACCTCTTCGACTAGTTTAAACAGGTCTATCTCACAACGTCCGCAGGTAGGGCAGGATATAATGTCCGGGCCCACCATTCTGATACCCAGGGACCTCAGTATTCCGTAAGCAACACTGACTTCACTGACAGGATCACCAGATATTGAAACCCTTATCGTATCGCCTATACCTTCATTGAGGAGCACGCCGATACCGATGGATGACTTGATAGCGGAATTGACAAGACTTCCCGCTTCGGTGACCCCGAGATGCAGTGGATAATCGGTGGCCACTGAAATCGCACGGTTGGCCTCTATCATTGCAGGAACATTCGATGCCTTCAATGACAGTTTGATGGACCGGAAATCCATATCTTCAAAGAGTTGGATATTTCTCATGGCGCTTTCGACAAGCGCGGACGCTGTAGGGGCACCATGTCTGGCAAGGATGTCTTTTTCGAGGGAACCCGCGTTGATTCCTATACGTATGGATATGTCCCTGTCTTTTGCCTCACGTATGACCTCTTTTATCTTATCATTCGCTGTATTTCCCGGATTTATCCTTATGCAGTCGGCGCCGTTTCTGATGGCGCTGATCGCGAGCCGATGGTCGAAATGTATGTCCGCGATTAGGGGAACTTTCATCTGCTGCTTGATAGCGGCAAGTGCCTGCGCTGCCTCCATGTCAGGAACAGCGACTCTGACAATCTCGCAACCCGCATCCTCAAGTCTTTTGATTTGCCCGACGGTTGCTTCTATATCTCTCGTGTCGGTGCAGGTCATTGACTGTACGGCAATGGGGGCATTGCCGCCTATTTTGACCGGCCCGACATAGACATGCCTTGTCTCTTTCCTTTTAATCATCCCACCCATGATATCCCCAAAAAAGTTTCAGCCCTCAATAACAGGCGTCATATTAGCTAATTGTATAACACGAACACCCCCCGAAGGGCAATTAGCGAATGTCAAATACTTTTTTTATAGATCGTTAAGAACACGTAACCTATCCGATGTAGGCCCATTTTTATCTATGTATTATCTAAGGGTGTATGTCTTAATCCGGTACTACATCTGTGATCCCCCCCTCTTTATTAACGAGTATGACCACTTCTCTTTGACTTAAATCTTAGGAAAGAGTCCATTTTCTTATTAGGAAAAATCATGTTCATCTCTGATAGCGCCTACCAGTTCCTCCAGTATATCTTCCAAGGTTACAAGGCCGACAATCTCCCCGCTGTTGCCAAGAACAACTGCCTGGTGCAGTTTTTTCGCCTGGAAATTGCGTAGCTGTGAGCCAATAGTACGATCAGCGGGTATAAAGTGAGGGGGCCGAATAATTTTCCGTATTGAGATGCTTTTTTTCTGGTGGAACAGTTTGAGTACATCCTTGCCATGGAGAAATCCGATAATATCCAAATTTTTCCCTTTGCTCACGGGGAAACGCGTGTAGCCGGTCTTCAATATGGTCTTCACCACATCTTCCAAAGGTGAATTAGAATCGATAACTACCATCTGCTGCAGGGAAACCATGATATCATTAACGGCTTTATCGTTGAGGGTAAAGACCCGTGACAGCATCTTTTTCTCATCCGCCGTGATATTTCCCTCATCCCAGGCCAGGCTGATGCACGCCTTTACTTCGGTCTCGGTGAAAAGAGGCCTTTTTAATTTGCCGACGTCGACTCCTATAAGAGCGAGTATCCTCGTGCTGATATAGGTAATCCCGACTATAACGGGCTTGAATAGCGTGATAATTACACTGAGGATGGGCGCTGCGACCATCGACACCCGCTCATTAAAGTATTTGGCATAGACCTTGGGAATGATTTCGGCAAAGATCAGGATGGTCAGTGTCAGGATAACGGTAACGTAGACGATTCCAGCCTCTCCCCACAGCGACAGGGCAAGAACCGTGGCAAGTGCTGACATTCCAACATTCACGAGATTATTGCCCAGTAGAATCGTCCCGATGAGTCTCTCGGGCTTATTCAAAAGACGTTCGATCATCTTTGTCCTCATCGGGTGCGTTTTTTCGAGATGTTTCAGGCGGATCTTGCCAATAGCCATGAGAGCAGTCTCAGATCCCGAAAAAAACGCGGACAGGCCCAAGAGGACCACCAAGACAACAAACATCGCGACAGGATGGCTTAACATGCTGTTTTCCTTTCTTTAAGTGGTAAATTTGTAGAGGGGTTCTTACCCTCAGAAATGTCTATATCGCGGAATGCTTCCTGCCTTTTTGACCCACTTATAGCCATTTCTTACGTTTGAAGAATGTAAGCAGAATCGCAGCGACAGTAATCATCGCGCCCCAGAGGGCGGGATACGCCCACCGTATTTTGAGTTCGGGCATAAACTCGAAATTCATCCCGTATATGCCGGCCATAAAGGTCAGGGGGATAAAAATAGAAGCGAAAATGGTCAATACCTTCATGACCTCATTCATCTTATTGCTCACACTAGAGAGATAGAGATCGATCATCCCGGAAAGGATGTCCTGATAGGTCTCCACGGAATCGATTACCTGGATCGTGTGATCGTAGAGATCGCGGAGATACATGGAGATATCATCATGGATCAGTGATGATTCGGCCCGTTCCAGGCCGCTTATTACCTCTCGCAACGGCCAGACCGACTTTCGTAAAAATATGATTTCCTGCTTCAGATTATGAATGGCCTGTAATGTTTCCGGCTTCGGGTTCAGGGCCAATTCTTCTTCCAGAGCTTCAATCCGTTCTCCACACTTTTCCAGAAGGATGAAATAATGATCCACGATAGAATCAAGGAGCGAGTAGGCGAGATAATCCGCCCCCATCCTCCTGATCCGGCCCTTTCCGGTCCGTATCCTCTCTCGGAGAGGGTTGAAGACGTCCCCTTTCATTTCCTGGAATGAAATGACAAAGGTTGATCCCAGGATGATACTGATCTGTTCGGTCCTGACCGTGCTCACTTCATCGTCGTAACGAAGCATTTTCAGAATGACAAGGATATAGGAGTCAAGATCCTCCATTTTCGGGCGCTGACCCGTATGGAGAATGTCCTCCTGAATCAGGCTATGGATTCCGAAATGTTCCCCGATCTTTTTAATAATATCAATCTGATGGAGGCCATCGATATTAATCCACGTTACGGTGGGGCTTTCTTTGAAGGGAAAGCATTCCTCTATTTTCTTTATTTCAGTTTCCCAGAAAGCCGTTTGATCGTAATCCATGATGGTAATTTTTACTTCTTCGGTTTTTCTCTCGCCAACATGAATGAGAGTTCCGGGTGGGAGTCCTGTTTTTCGAGACATTCTTTTAAAGAACTTCGGCATAATCGATTACCTCCTGTATTTAAGACAGTTGATATTGTAATCAAAGCAGGACCACTTACTTCTCGCCGTCCCGATTCGGATCCTTTGAAATAGATATGGTCAGAGGTCTCTTGTCATCGTGAGCAAGGTAGGTTGTTGTCGTCGGGAAGGCGAACTCGATGCCTTCAGCCTCGAATGCGCGCATTATCCTCAGATTGACCTCCTCGCTGAACCGCATGGCTTCCCAGTAATCAGGTGGGTGGAACCAGTAGAACATCGCGATGTTCAGGGAGGCGTCGTTGAACTCATTGAAATAGACCCGCGGAGGATAATCGGGGTGCATCCCTTCATGATCCTTCAGAATTTCCTTAATGATAGACACGGCGTGTTCAACTTTTTCTACCGGCGTGTCGTACGTAATTGTAATATTCGTATATCGCCGGATACTGGGACGTTTCCCGATATTTTCGACACTGACGCTTGCCATCTTTTCATTGGGGATGGAGATCAGATGTCCGGGATAGCTTCGCAGGCGGGTACTTCGGAAACCGACTTCTTCCACTACGCCATCGAAACTGTCGGCGACGACCCTGTCGCCGACCTTAAAGGGTTTATCCACCATGATCATAAAGCTGCCGAAGAGATTCTTTAAGGTATCCTGGGCTGCCAGCGCTACTGCCAGACCGCCGATACCCAGACCGGCCAGGAGGGTGGTCATCGGCTTTCCCGTCGCCGCCTTAAGGAGATAGATCGAGCCGAACAATACTATCAAAACCTTGGAGACAATACGAATCATCTGTACAAAGTTCACATCGAGCTCATTGTCATCTCTGCCGACAAACCTTGTAAGCTCGTATTCGATGACACTAAGCATCTTATAGAGGAAAATAACAATTACCAGGGTACCGATAACATTGGTGGCGATTCCTACAATCTGATCGGTTGTCGCGGGCAGTTTCAGGATCTCCTGGGTAGCGTAGATAGCGATGGCCAATAAAAGCAGCCGAATGGGCCAGAGGGCCGCCGTGAGGAGGAGTCGAAGCCGGGTCTTCTCTTCACGGTTCCTGAGGGCAATTGTAAGGGAACCCAGAAAGGTTGTCAGGAATTTTCCCCCGATATAGATAATCGCATACACAAAGGCAAGCAGTGTATAGAGCCACCAGGAAGATTTCCACAGCCACGGGAAAAGATCCTGCTGTGTAAAAGCGAAAACAATCGCCGCAACAACAATCGCAGCTATCCGGAGGATGCCCCTGAAACGTTTCAGGAACGGTTTCGAGGCTTTATTCTGCAAGGATTTAGGAAGGAGATCAAGAAACCTCACCAAGTGGAAAATCAACAGGATGGAGGCCAAAGCAAAAAGGAACGATTCGAGTCCGTGCAGGAGAATAAGCAACTTTTTGGGTATAATAAGGGGAATTTCCGTAGCCCTGAGAAGCAGGGCGGCGGCGGCAAGACGAAGTGCGGGCAGAAAACCTGAGAGATAAGGCAACCAACTTTTGCCCTTTTTCAGCTTCATCCTCACTTTAATCCGTTTGTTGAAGTGGCGCCAGAAGAGTTCCAGCAGGAGAAACCCGAAGATCAGGATCGCAACCGATACGAAAATTTGCCATGTGTTATTACCGCTTTTGACAGTTTCCAGCAGGATCGCAATCTTATGAATAATTTCACTGAAACCTTGCATAATCTTCCTCCTCAGGAAAAAGTATGTCTATTGTCTTAGATATTGCTAGGCTTAAAAGCTGAGAGCACCTACATAAAAAGGCTATTAACTGGTTACAGGTATGAAGTATTTTTATCTAATACTCTAAATTTCACATGGTTTTATATATTAACGAGTGATTCACAAGACATCATCTGTAAGTATAAGAAATAGCTACTTACGTGTCAATGTAAAATTAGACAAGCGAATGTCGATAATACTTGGAAAAGATGTACCTTTTCGGGAAATTGAATTGACTTATCAGGCCTGTGAAAATAGAATCAATCTGACATTGATGACAAACCTGAAATCTGCGGCGCAATGGAACCGGCATAAGGAGGATATAATAATGGAAAGAAGAATCAGGAATATCGGCATTATCTCAACACGTATAGCCGGCACGGATGGTGTAAGCCTCGAAATCAGGAAGTGGACTGATGTACTGGAAAGGAATGGTTATTCACGTTTCTTTTTTTGCCGGAGAAATTGACCGGGCTGGCAATAAAAGTTATCAAGCCGATCTGGCCCACTTCAGAAATCCCGATGTAGAAAAAATCAATGCGCACGGTTTCGGAAAAACAACAAGTCCAATAGATGGATGACTTTTGAGCTTTCGATAGTCAGGATACGAAAATATGAGTGACTTCAATGTATTGATCATAGGTTCCGGCCCGGCTGGCCTGTTCACAGCTATATGGCTCGAGCGTATGGGTATTGACAAAATTGCGATCTTCGACCGAAATCAATATTCAGCAGGTGGCTTGCTGAACGACGGCAAATTGAATTTTGACTACCGGGTTGGAATTGATCTTGACGAACTCCAGATCGACAAAAACGAGGCCCAGAGTTTGATGCAGGAAGTGAAGCAGGTCTTTATAAGGTTTCCCCTATGTCAACAGGTCACTTTTATTGAAGATAGAGAGAAAATCGATGCCTGGAGGGATGTTGCCGGGGAACACAATGTCGAATTTATCGCCCCCGAACAGTGGCATTACGGAACTGATAATGGGAAAGGGTTCGTAGATTATTTGCGAAGTTCGCTCATCAACACCACTTTTTTCCTCGACACCGAGGTTCTCTCTATTAAAAGAGAAAATGGGAAGTTCTGCTTTGTATGCCGTAAAGATCAAAAAAGTAAAGAATTTTTTGGAAAAACCGTTCTCGGTTCCCCGGGGCGTAGTGGCGCATACTGGTTTAGAGACATTTCCCGGGAGATAGGTGTTAAAAACAATTTTGGTCCCATTGATGTGGGTATCCGTGTGGAGCTGAACAGAGAGTTTTATGATTCAATAACCGATGTGGTATATGACCCCAAGTTTATCTTTCACACAAAGCGCCACGATGACAGGGTAAGAACATTTTGTACAAACCCGGGTGGCAGGGTACGAGTTGAGAATTACGACAATTTCAAGCTGGTCAACGGTGATGCCCTTTTCGATCGCAAGACAGAAAATACAAATTTTGCACTGATAAATACGGTTTTTCTGACTCAACCCTTTTCCGACACCACTGAATTCGGCCGGATGATTGCCAGGCTATTCTTCCTGCTGGGAGGCGGCAGACCGATAGTTCAGAGAATCGGAGACTTCAGGGAAGGGAAAAGAAGTTTTCAATCAACATTTGACAGTAAGACTCGCCACTTTGACCGTTGCAGAGCCACGTACAAAGCAGTACCGGGAGACATTACGTTGGGCTTGCCCGCGCGTATCGTAGATAATCTGTGGGAATCCCTGAAAACTCTTGACAAGATTGTGCCGGGTATTCTTCACCCTTCAACCTTGTTGTACGCCCCGGAGATTAAATTTTTTGATACCCATTTCCCCACTGACCGACATCTCGAAACAAATATTGAAGGCCTCTTCGTGGCGGGCGATGGTACTGGGAAAAGTCGTGGCATTGTCGGAGCGGCTGTCTCTGGAATAATCGCCGCAAAAGGAATGGTAAAAAAATATTTCGAATAGCCCGGTTCATGCCGGTCGAAGGCAAACGGGGACGTGACAATGCTTGGCCGTTTCTCGATGTACGGTTTCCTGAAAAATCAACGGTATTATGAACCATTCATAATACTTCTCTTCCTCGAGAGGGGCTTCAGCTTCACACAGATAGGTCTTCTTGTTGCTTTCAGGGAGATCTGTATCAATGTCTTTGAAGTCCCCAGCGGGGTTCTGGCCGATATGTACGGGCGCCGCAGATGTATGATGATCTCCTTTACGGCCTATATCGTTTCATTCGCGCTGTTCGGTTTTGTACGAATATACCCGCACTTTTTCGCCGCCATGTTCTTCTTCGCTATCGGCGAGGCATTCCGGACAGGCACTCACAAGGCCATGATCTTCACTTGGCTTCGACTTCAGGGACGTCTTGATGAAAAGACCCGCGTCTATGGTTACACCCGCTCATGGTCCAAACTGGGTTCCGCCTTTTCAATCATCATCGCCACCCTGTTTGTCATATTCACGAAAAGTTATTCCTCTGTTTTCTATCTGTCTATTGTTCCCTATGTATTCGGACTTGTAAATTTCATGTATTATCCCATCGAACTGGAGGGACAGGTCCGGAAAGGAGCTGCTCTGCGCGATGTCCTTGACAATTTGAGGACTACACTCCGCACCTCTATGAGGGTAAGACACCTGCGCCGCCTTATCGCCGAATCGATGGCATTCGAGGGGGTCTTTAACGCAGCCAAGGACTATCTCCAGCCTGTCATCAAGAGTATGGCTTTGGCCCTTCCCCTGTTTGTGTATATGGAAAATACCCGCCGAAGTGCTATTATCGTGGGGATGGTCTATTTCGCCCTGCACCTGCTGTCCGCGTGGGCGAGCCGCAAGTCGCACAGGATCACGCAGTGGACGGGTGGAGAGGAGGCGGGATCTTCTCTTCTCTGGAAGGGCGTACTCTTTGTCTACCTCCTACTGGCGGTAGTTCTGTATCTTAAATGGTACTACGTGGCAATCGCGGGATTTATGGCCCTGTACGTTATGCAGAACCTGTGGAGACCGATACTTATCAGCCGGTTTGATGAGTACGCAACCGAGACACATGGGGCAACGGTACTTTCCATCGAGAGCCAGGCGAAATCTCTCTCAACCATATTAGCGGCTCCCCTTCTCGGTATTGCCGTGGACTATGTAAACAGGCACGGACTCGGAGGGGAATTCTGGCCGGTCGGAGCCGTGGGCGTGGTGATTGCCTTTATTATGCTGGCTACCTCTACCTCACACCGCAGGGAGTGACGTGTGATTGAAGCTTTCCGCAACAAGTTGCGGGGATCTCCGATTGTTAAGGAAAATGTTTGTTTTTTATTCGCTCGCTAACCCCGCCGCAAGCAGCGGGGAATGCGCTCGCTGTTCAATTCAGCATCATGAATCAATCAACCCAGTTCAATATTACCTTGCCGGATTGTCCTGATTTCATTATTTCAAATGCCTCAATGTATTCTGTATAGTGAAAGTGATGGGTGATAATTGCGCTTATGTCCAGCCCCGATTGGAGCATTGACGTCATTTTGTACCATGTCTCATACATCTCGCGCCCATAGATGCCCTTTATGGTAAGTCCATTAAAGATTACCGTCTCCCAATCGATGCCGGAATCACCTGGCAGGATTCCCAGAAGTGCGATCTTTCCGCCATGACACATATTTGTCAGCATGGAGTTAAGGGCACCGGGATTACCCGACATTTCCAGGCCCACATCAAACCCCTCTTTCATTCCCAGTTTTTCCTGAGCGCCCTCTATTGTATCGCGGGTCACATCCACAGCCAGAGTTGCCCCCATTTTTTCTGCGAGCGCCAATCTATAGGGATTTACGTCTGTTACAACTATATGGCGGGCACCCGCGTGTCTTGCAATGGCAATCGCCATGCATCCTATGGGCCCGGCGCCTGTTATCAGAATATCTTCACCCAGGATATCGAATGAAAGCGCCGTATGCGTTGCATTGCCCAGTGGATCGAAACAGGTGAGTATGTCCAACGGTATCTTTGGATCGCAGTACCAGACATTCGTCACCGGGATACTGAGATATTCGGCAAAGGCCCCTGCCCTGTTTACGCCGACGCCGCTGGTCTTCATGCAGAGGTGTCTCCTTCCTGCCAGGCAGTTGCGACAGCGACCACAGACAAGATGCCCTTCGCCGGAAACTATATCGCCGGGTTTGAAGTCATGCACATTAGCGCCGACCCTCTCCACCTTTCCAACAAACTCATGCCCTGTATGCATGGGCACGGGGATTGTCTTTTTCGCCCATTCATTCCACTCATAGATGTGCACATCGGTGCCGCAGATTGCGGTCCGGTATATTTTTATCAGGACATCGTTTATGCCAATATCGGGCAGGGGAACCTCATCAAGCCAGAGGCCCGGTTCAGCTTTGGCCTTCACGAGGGCCTTCATCATATCCATATTAATACCCTCCCTTAGATCAACGCTCCCAGTTCCCGCCCCACCTTTGCAAACTTTTCAAGCGCGAATCGAAGCTCGGATTCACTGTGAACTGCGGACATCTGCACCCTGATTCTGGCCTCTCCCTTGGGGACCACCGGATACAGAAATCCCGTCACATAAACCCCCTCTTCAAGTAGCCCGGCAGCCATGTTCTGTGACAGCACGGCATCTCCGAGCATAACAGGAATAATGGGGTGATCGCCGGGTTTAATAGTGAATCCCAGCTTGACAATCTCCTCGCGGAAGAATCTCGTATTGGACTGTAGCTTTTCTCTGGCCTCACCGGTGTTTTCGAGTAGTTCAAGTGTCTTGATAGCAGCAGACACTATCGGAGGCGCAACCGAATTCGAGAAAAGATAAGGGCGCGATCTCTGTCTGAGCATCGATATCATATCGGCGTGCCCAGTCGTAAACCCGCCTGACGCCCCTCCCATGGCCTTGCCAAGGGTTGACGTTATGATATCCACACGGTCCCGAACATGGAAATATTCAGGTGTTCCACGCCCCGTAGGCCCGACAAAACCTGTGGCATGGCTGTCATCCACCATGACGAGGGCATCGTATTTTTCGGACAGAACGCATATCTCGTCCAGTCTGGCCAGATCTCCATCCATGCTGAAGACACCATCCGTGGCTATCATCCTTGTATTCGCTCCTCGTGCCTCTTTGAGACGCTCCTCCAGTTCATTCATATCGGCGTGCGCGTAGCGGTACCGGGTTGCCTTGCACAGACGAATACCGTCAATTATCGAGGCGTGATTCAGCGCGTCGGAAATGATCGCATCTTCCTCACCGAGAAGTGCTTCAAATAGACCGCCATTGGCGTCAAAACACGAACTGTAAAGGATGGTGTCTTCCGTTCCGAGGAAGGCGCTGATCTTTTCTTCAAGTTCGCTGTGAATATCCTGCGTGCCGCAAATAAAGCGCACCGAAGCCATCCCGAAACCGCGTGCATCGAGCCCGGCCTTGGCAGCCTCAACGATGTCGGGATTATCCGCCAGGCCGAGATAGTTATTGGCGCACAGATTCAAAACCTCCACGCCATTCACCATTATCCGCGCACTCTGGGGCGAAGCTATATAACGCTCCTTCTTGTAAAGGCCTGTTTTTACGAGATCTTCCAACTGCGCATTCAGATCTTCACTGATTTTTCCATACATAAGCGTTCTCCAACAGTTTATTCTTCAATAAATGCCTTAAACCTGCCAAGGCCCTCTCTAATTTGATCTACATCGATACCCGAATATGCCAGACGTATATAGAAGTCTTTCTCACCTTCGAGAGCGCGCCCGAAATGCAGCCTGGTACACACCGACACGCCGGTTTCATGCAGCAGGGCCACGCGGAACTCGTCGAGATTTTTAATCCCCTTTCGTTCCATCGCTTCTGTAACATTGGGAAACAGATAGAACGTCACGTTCGGCCGGAAACAGCGCACTCCCTCTATGGAATTGAGAATATCCGCGGCCGCGTCTCTCCTTTCTCTGAGGGTATCCAGCATCTGTCGGGCCTGTGTCTGGTTGCCGGTGAGACCTTCCATGGCAGCATACTGTATGAAATGATTCGAGCAGGATTCATTATTGACGTTGAGTTTATTGATTACATCAATGACGTCTCCTGGTCCGATGGCCGCCCCGAGTCTCCATCCGGTCATGGCAAATTTCTTGGAGAAACTGTAAAGGATTACTGACCGTTCGGCCATACCGGGAATGGATGCAAGTGAAACACTCTTTCCTTCATAGCGAACGTCAAAATAGGCCTCATCGCAGAGTACGTAGAGATCATGTTTCAGAGCCAGTTCTGCGAGTTTTTCAATCTCTTGCGAGGAGCATTCCGCGCCGGTGGGATTCTGCCAGTCGTTGAATATGAGTATCTTCGTGCGCGGTGTTATCTGTCTCTCGATTGCATCCATATCCAGTTCAAAGTTTTCCTTTCCTTCAACATATCCGTAGGGCAAAGCCTTGCCCCCATGAAACTCTATCTGAGATTCATAAATGGGATAACCGGGATTGGGATAAAGGGCCTCATCCCCTGGATTCATGAGCGCCATCAGAAACTTGCCAATGACCGGTTTTCCGCCCGGCTGGATGGACACATTTTCCATGGTATAATCGATCCCACGTGACCTGCTGATATCATCGGCTAACAGCTCACGCAGCTGAGGTATCCCCGCATTCGGACAATAGCCTGTCTTTCCTCCCCGCATTGCCTTTTCAGCCGCGTCCATGATGTTGGCAGGTGTCAGGATGTTCATGTCTCCGAGATGAAAGGGATATACCTTGTTGCCCTCTGCCGCGAAAGCGGCCGCCTCGGCGGAAACGGCGAAGGCCGTTTCAACCCCCAGACGCTCTATCCTGTCTGCGATTTTCATGATCTTCTCCTTTTACCCGGCATATTCCGGAACACCCATCTCTTCTGAATTGACAATACTGGGAGCCGCTTCCGGAGGGTCATCCTCCAGGAAGGGCAAAACATTTTCTTCCTTCCACGCCGGATATCCCATCAGTATCCCCGCTACGTTTCCGGCCGCAAGGGTCGCCATGCTCTGCCTTGTCCAGATGGTTGCCGAACCAAGATGTGGCACGATCACCACATTGTCAAGTTTATCCAGGCCCGGTTTCAACGCCGGTTCATCCTCAAAGACATCAAGTCCCGCTCGAAAGTCAGGGTTGTTCCGGCAGTGCTTCACGAGGGCCTCCTCATCGATCAACGGCCCTCTGCTCGCGTTAATCAGGATCGCGTTCTTTTTCATAAGTTTCAGGCGCTCGGCATTTATCAAATGGTGTGTGGTTTCATCGAGCACCGGATGCAGGCTCACAAGGTCGGCTGTCTGAAGCACATCTTCCACATTTTCCGCCCGTCTGCATGCAACCGGTTGTTCACCACGTGACTTCAAAAAATCTGCATAAGCAGCCACATAATCTTCAAGGGCGCTGTTCCGGTACAGATCATAATAAATGAGATCCATCTTATGTCCTTCGACCATCATGCGTGCGTAAGCGGCGCCGATACGTCCCGCGCCTATGACGCCAACCGTCTTTCCATAGAGAAGTTCTCCGAGAAACATGGTCGGCAGCCAGCTTTTAAACTTTCCTGCGCGCGTAAATCTGTCACCCTCCACCACTCTGCGCGCCGTCGAGAAAGTCAGCGCTACAGTCATCTCCGCAGTGGTTTCAGTCAACACGCCGGGGGTGTTACCCACACAGATACCATTCCTTGTCGCGGCCCCTACATCCACGTTATTGTAACCCACGGCATAATTACTGTACGCCGTCCCTCCGGCATTCCTGAGGGCGGAAAAAAGTTCATCTCCCCATGCCTCTGTCAATTGTCCTATGGCCCCGGAGCATCTGTCTCCAATCGCGTATGAAATCTCTTCAGTACTCAGAATGTCTGTCGATTTACAAACATCTACGCTGCAGCCAGCCCGGATCAGGATCTCTAGCCATCTTTTGCCGGGCAATTCCTTGGTGACAACCACACGCCTGGCACCCTTGGAATTGTATGTCTTCCATTTTTCATCATTCAACATAACGTCCTCCTTCCGATGGTTGAAAAGGCTGAATGCCTTTCATTGTTCATCATTTCAACTGCGTGGAGAAAACTTTATGGATCAGTGCCTTGAAACAGTTCTTCCTGCCGCAGTTCCTACCGGTGATAAACGTTGTTGTTCAAACCGTTACTATTATCATTCTCACGTATCACTTTATAACCTTATGCCTGTTCCCTCAGTCTCAGTTTGTAGGATTTTATCATCATAACCGGATGGTAAGAATGTTTCGACTGAATCAGTCCCGGCACACCCATGTCGCTCTCCTTGTTGATGTATTCCAGCTTTGGGAAAAGTCTGCGTGCGCATTCCCTGTCGAAAAACTGATATAGGCCACTAAACTGCGTCGAAGCCTTCTGGAAGTGGAATGCGCTCATCGCCTCCGTAAGCTGCGAGGCTATAGCAAAGGCCTGCACCGTCCCATCGATTGAGAGCACAATACTCCTGAAGCCCATTGTATCAATATTCTCCAGGGCGTTTCTCGTGGCGTTCCATTCGCAGGCGAGGTCTTCGTCCCTGTCGACTTCGCACTCCCGCTCCTCGCACCACCTTTCCAGAAACTCCAGGCATTCGGGGACATCTTTCTGTGATAAGGTTTTCACAGTGAGATTTTTTGATTTTTCGGAATAATGGCGCTCAAATTGTTTGATAAGATTACGCTTCTTTGAGTACTTCCCCCCTGCCAGTGTTGCCAGATCTTCGGTTCGGTACACGTAGTCATCGTATTCCTCGTGCCGCTCGATATCGAAGAAGCTCTCCAGGTCGTTTTCTGCGTGCCGGCTCAGGTAATCCTCGGGAACGAACCAGTAGGTGTCGTATCCCGTTTGGCGGGATGTTTCGGCAAGCTCTTCAGGGATGTGATCCCTATCGGGTGAAACGGGCAGGATCAGATGAGATCTCTCCCTATGCCGCCCGGCGAAGTTCGCGTAGATGATAAGGCTGTCACCATGAACGGCGCCGCAGGGTGAGTAGACCTCGTTTGTCCATGCAATAATGGATGAGAGGGAATAGGGGCAGAGGGGATACCTCTGCCTGGCAAAGAATGGCTTTAACAACACATAATCGGAAGGTGTGAGCGGTCTGAATTTCATATCTTCGACCTCAACATGGGGGTCGCCCGTTCCATGATGGAAAAGCCGAGATGTTCGTAGAAGGGGTGAGAGCCCCTCTCCGCTATGAGCCCGATCCAGTGTATCCCGTCCCGTTCAAGTCGATTGACCAGTATCTCCACGATCCGGGTCCCGATTCCCTTTCCACGGAACGAATACATCACAGTCACATCCTGAAGATACGCATCACTTGCACTGTCACTGACAGCCCTCCCCATCCCTACGATAATGTCGCCATGTCGTGCAACAAGAAAGCAGTGACTCCCCGCAATAATAAGTCTGACCATTTCGGGGTTATCCCCTTCCTGCTTCCACCAGTTTTCTCTCCGGTAGAGGTTTGTTATCCGATCAATTTCGTCGGGGATGGGATTTTCGATGAAAGAATATTCACATTCACACATCCTTTCCACCTATCAGAACACGGTTGAAAAGTCCACCCCGGTTAAAGGACTGAGCGCCTAATCGATGACATTCTCGCAACCTGCCAAGTGAACGATATCGTTATAAGAAACAACTTTTCCTACTCCATTTTTGAATTCTACAAGCGTTTTGGAAGCCACATCCACGTGAACCTGTCTGATGTAAGAGAGATCAATTTCTTTAATCTTGCAGAGGATAGTCATTATGGTGAAGTTATGAGCCGCGAGGAGAGTTGTTTCCGATTTTCCGACAACGCGCTCGACGACACCCCAGGCCCGTTCCTGAAGTTCGACAAGGGATTCTCCTCCCGGGATGACGAGGGAAGACGGGTCCCTGACCCATCGCTCAAGAAGATCACCGTGGTTTGTAATCATCTCCTGAAAGGCCATCCCTTCAAAATCACCCATGTTGAGTTCCATCAGGTCTTCTTCATATTCGATAGGGAGGTTATGATAATAGTTGATGGCCTCGGCCGTTTGGACAGCCCGTGTGAGGGGGCTCGATATTATTGTGTCAATCTTTTCATTCCGCAATGATCGCGCGAGATTGTCCACCTGAGCCATGCCACGATTACTGAGCGCGATGTCACTCACACCCTGCACCCGTTTTTCTCGATTCCATAATGTCTGACCATGACGCACCAGTATGAGCTTCACAAGATAAACCTCCCGTACTGATAATAACAACACCGGTTTCTTAACTTGTTACTGATACCTTTGCAAGAAGATCCTGCATGATTTGGTATAATATGGTATATTGAGATCGATTTAAAAGATGTCTTTTCACAGACATTGATTTGTGGCATTGAGTATTTTTTCTAGATTGTGCGTGGCAAAGTGGGAACTCTGTCCATGCACAGTTCGTGCAGGTAACGATGAATAAAGGAGGATATGTTATGCAGGCATTATTTACATTGACACCGGCGGAATCAAAGCGGCTGATAGCCAGAGGCATCGTTTCGATCCCCGAGGTACAACAGGCCAAAGAAGAAGGATATTTGATCGTGGGACGCGGGTCAACAAACGCGTATATCGTCGAGGAACTGCAGGGAAAATCGATAGAGAAGGAAAAATATGTTGCCGGACAGGTCATCAAGGGGATCACCTGCGCGCTCCCTCAGGGCGTTCGTCTTCAACCGGTTACTTTTTACAAGAATCAGTTGCTGGATGTAGACCCGTCCACCGTCATCGATGAGCTGGGGACGGGGGATATCCTGTTAAAGGGAGCCAATGCTGTTGATCACACAGGACGGGTTGGTGTCATCATGGCAAATCCCATGGGGGGTACCATGGGCCAATTTTACCTGCCCATGAAGGTTCGAGGAGCAACTATTATCTATCCCGTAGGTCTCGAAAAGATGATTATCTCTGTCGAAGAAGCATCCCGGGTTGGAGGGCTGTCTACTATCGAACGGAGCATAGGTGCCCCTGTCGGAATGGTGTGCGTTACCGATGGCATGGCCTATACCGAGTTGGATGCCCTGGAAGAGCTCTTTGATGTGGATGCCGTCCATTTCGCGTCGGGGGGATACGGCGGTGCAGAAGGAGCCGTGATCATAATCGTCGAGGGCGACGAAGAAGAAGTAAATCAGTGCTGCGATTATATTGAAGATATCAAGGGAGAGCCGCCGCTACCGGGGATAAAACCTCCCTGCGAGACCTGTCCCATTCTGTGCAGTTTCCAGGGGATGAAAGAAGATGCCCTGCCCGGTTATCTGCAGGGAGCCTGATTTTCGTACGGAGCGGGATGTCTCTCTCAGAGAGAGCTTATCCCCATTATGTCTTTTACATGCGTATGTGTGGATTCATCGACGTCGAGGCCCTCTTGGATCCTGTCCAGAAGCATTGGTTTTTCATCGGGAAATTTGTACCCTTCGTAATCCTGCCTGAAAAGAAGACCGCCTCGTCTGTCGAGCCAGGAGTTCATCGCGTGATCGAAACAGACCTTGGATGTTACATCGAGATTTTGAATCATAAGCTGCAGTTCTTCGAGTCGTTCATGAGGAGATGACAGGTGCAGGTCTCCACGCTCATAGTCCTCACAAATGGGTGTACCCTTCCACGGCACGAATGGTCTCGAACGGATATAGTGCGGATTGATTGCCGTGAGAACGCGGGCAGTATTTTCCGCATGCTGACGCCACCGTTCCCGTCCTCCGAGATCGGGCATCCAGTACTCCGACAACTGAAAACCCGCCTCCATGGCCTTTTTCCCGCCCTCGATCTGCTCATCGGCAGTCACGCCCTTTCGAACTATTTGTAACAGTTCATCGTCTCCCGTTTCGAGCCCAACGTGGATGCGAGTCAGACCGGCCTCACAGATCTCTTTCAACTCCTCGGGTCTTCTCTGTGCAAGTGTTTTTGATCGTGCGTAGGTAGTCACGCGTGTCAGCGTGGGAAGCGCCTCCCTGAGATATTTCAGGACCTCCACAAATTCCGGCGGTCGCATGATCATACTGTTAGCATCCTGAACGAAGGCCGTTCCGGCCCCTGAAGCGAGCCAGTTAAAAACGGAGATAAAGCATTGGTTGGAATGGAATGACTGATCGGCTCTCAGAATCGCCATCCCCACATTTCTGTCTGCCTCCCCGCCATACCCGAGTTTCCATGAAACTGCCGTTATCGCATCGATGATTGCCTTCACCGAATCAATATCGGTCTTTATTTCCTCGATTGACCGATAGACAAACCTTTCTCCCTTGTACATTCCACAAAATGTGCATTTGTTCCATGGACAGTTTCGGGTAAACCGAAGGAGCAGTGAAAAACTTCCGCCCTCGCTCGGAGGTCGATACGTTCCGATGTCGAAAGAATGCCGTTTGAGCGTCTCAATATGGGCCTTATAATCATCATTTTCTGTCATACATGGGTCCTCATATTTTTCTCCTCCAATTTCGTAAAATAATACCTCTCCCCTCATTTGTCAAAAAGTGGATTTGGTGACCATTATAAATGTATCAGAATTCCATTACAAATTATTTTCATAGTGTGAGGATTTTTCATTTGTGGTAAGGCCCGGTGAGAGAAACAAAAATATAAATTTGATTCCAGTCTTCCCACGGACGCAGCCCCCTGCTCATTCGAAAATCCCGCTAAGACTTTGATGTACAAAGAAGGGGGAAACTTTTAAACGCAACGGTTAAATGATTTGAGCGCACTGTATTACTTGCCGAAAGGAGGATACAGATGAAAAATTTATCAAGATTCAGATCCGTTGTTTTTGTATGGTCCGTAGTTTTTTTTTGTAGTACTTTCTATAGTCGCCGTCTCTCATGTCTCTGCCTCGAGGGGAAAGAGAAAACCACAGCCACTCAATATCCCGATACTCGACGCCCATAATCACATAATCCCCTATACAGGTCGTAACACGACTGATTTCATGGGTAGCGCGAGGGCCGCTCTAAAGATAATGAAAGAGTACGGAATCAAGCAGGTGATTCTTATGCCACACCCCTTCGTATCCAGCCAGAGGGATTCATATACATACAAACCCCTTAAAAAGGTTGCTAAAAAATATCCCAAGCAGTTCATATTTCTCGGCGGGGGTGGGACAACACGGGCCGCCGCACGGCAGATCTTATGGAAAAACTCCTGGAAAGCCATCCCAATCTTTATATGAGCATCAAGGTCAGAAAAACAGAAGGTGGTGGCGGCTTCAATGTTCCCTTCGATATGGGTGCAATTGACAGCCGATGGCTGGCGCTGATGAAGGAACATACCGACCACTTTATGATCGGAACCGATCAGTTTTACCAGCCATCACAGGCAAAGCGCAGACAGAGAATCTCTGTTCCGGGATCAGTAAAGCTGCTGAAAGAATTGCCACAGGAACTTGCCCGAAAGGTGGGATACGAAAACGCGGCGCGCGTCTTTAAGATAGACTGATAGAAATCCGAAACAGCGAACCTGACGTAAAGTGCTATTCGGGACCCGCGCGCGAAAATCGATTTTCTCGTAAGATCCAAATCGGCCGCTGGATCATTGCGAGAGAAAATATCTGGCCCTGCGCGCTGATTTGAACTATATGAATAATCAAAATGGTGAACATTATCAAGGAGGGTATCATGAGTAGTTTTCAGGATCGTATTATTCGCGCCGCCAAGCTGGACGTCAACCTGTATGAAGAGGTCGAGGCCGACAAAGGGGCAATGAGCCAGGCGATGGCGGTTGTCGTACTTTCAAGCCTGGCAGCCGGTGTGGGAACAATTATGACAGGAGGGCTCGGCGGGCTTGTGATGGGAACAATCGCGGCACTTGCAGGCTGGTATATCTGGGCCTGGCTCACGTACTTCATCGGCACAAAACTCCTTCCGGAGCCCCAGACCAAGTCGGATCCCGGTGAACTGCTGCGCACCATCGGCTTTGCGAGCTCCCCGGGTTTGATTCGGATTGCAGGTATTATCCCGGGGATTGGAGGAGTTATTTTCCTGGTTGCATCGCTCTGGATGCTGGTGGCAATGGTGATCGCGGTCAGGCAGGCCCTCGATTATACAAGCACCCTGCGGGCAGTAGGAGTATGTTTGATCGGCTGGGCCATTCAACTGTTGATTATCGTACTGTTGTTTTCTATCTTCGGCGGGGGCGCGCAACCGGTTTAAATCGAATCTGACTTGCGCCGTAACTATCAAGCCAACACTGAGTCCATTCTAATCAATGGAGCTAAGATAAGGGAATGAACGATCCGAATTTAATATTTATTGGCCGTGAAATGAAGGGGGCCTGGACTGATTCTCATGTCCTAAAACGCAAGGGTAATTAAATCTAACCTTTTATATATCCGTCACTGTTCATGATCAACATACATACAGATCGTCTTTATCTGACTTCCACAGAGCGACTGACGCGCAGTGTTCGCCGGCGTTTTCGCCTGCGGTGTATAAGTGAAGGAAAGCGGGGTTGGGAATCTCTGCGCGCGATGAGCCTGAACACCTGGCTCACCCGGATATGGTCCGAATCGTGGCCCGGGGAGATGCCCGCTCCTGATCTCTACCGGATGAATCTCTGGAAGGAACTGGCTGGCAGGATCGCACCCCCTTCTCCCCTGAATGCAGACTTGAACCTCTGCTCCATTCTCGATGAAAATCACGGCATTATGGTGCGTCACGGGCTTGACCCCTCGTCCGGCTTCCCCTCCACGCCCCTCGTAGAATGGCGAAGAGAGATCAGCGCGGCATTTGAAAAATCTCTTAAACCCGGCGGCCTCTTTCACCCGTCGTTTCGCCCCCTTCTTATACGCCGGGCAATAATCGAGGGCAGGATCGTTCTTCCGGAAAAAATCTCACTGGCCGGTTTTGAATCACCCGCCCCTGTGGAACGCGAACTGTTCATGGCTCTTGAGGAAAGCTCCGATGTTGAGTACGTGGATCTCCCGGCGCAAAGACAGGGAACAATCGAGGCCCTTGCCCTTCCTTCTCCCGAACAGGAGGTCACCTACCTGATTAATCGCCTTGGAGAGGATGCCCGGACGACACCTCTGCACCGTATAGGGGTAATCGTACCCGATATGGACAGATACGCGAAGACGCTGGAGAGGAGTCTCAGGGACATCATGGCCGAGGCCCCACCCCACGGTCTCCACTGGTTCAACATGACAAAGGGCGTTCCTCTCCTCGAGACACATATGATGAACGCGGCCCTGCTCCCCCTGCGCTTTGTCCTCGAGGGGCAATCCCGCGAACTGTTCCTCTCTCTTCTCCTGTCTCCCTACTACAAATGCCGGCAGGGAAAACGCCATGAGATCGCACGGGCTGACATCGTATGGAGAAGGCGCTCTGTTGACCTTGGCCTTGAAAATCTCCTGAGAACACTGAAACGGGAAGATCCGCGCATATACGATCTCATCCCCTCAGACAGCAGGGAACATCTTTCCGCCTACTGCGCGATAGATATATCTATGAAGAGAAAAGGCACCTTCTGGGCGGAGCTGCTCAGAGAAGCATGGGACCGCCTCGGGTTTCCCGTTGAATCGGATGAAAAGGATGCCGTCGACAGGAGGGGTATCGACGAGATCATGGAAGAGATCGATCGATACCTGTCAGAAACACCAATGGACGGCCACGGGTTTTTGGCATGGCTGACGCATCTCGCGTCACGCAAGACCGTACAGATCGGCGCAGCGGAAGATGCCGGCATACAAATCATGGGGATTATCGAATCCCGAGGTCTCGACTTTGACAAGATTTACGTCCTCGGCATGGACGACCGGTCGCTTCCAGGACCGGTACGCCCACTTCCCCTTCTCGACTCCGCGGAGCGGAAACTGGCACAGGGAGGAACAGCGCAAAGCCAGTACGAATTCGGAAAAAAGGCCTTTGATCATTTAATGGCCCTCGCACCGGACATCACCCTTCTCCGGGCGGAGCAGGAAGATCTCAAACCACTTGCGCCTTCACCCTTCTGGCCCGGTAATGAGGAGAAGAGATCTACCGATATCTGGAATATCCCTGACCCTGTTTGGTTGAGGGCCACATGGCTCCGGTCAGCATATAAAGGATTGCATGAAGAAATCTCTCCTGAGCCTCCGGGTGACCACTTTTTTAACCCTGACAACATCCCTGAAACCGTCTCGGTAAGCAGGTTCCAGAAGGCGGTTATCTGTCCATATCGCTTCTTTGTTGAAGGCATTCTTAATATAGAATCCATCGAAGAGATAGAGCCGGATGTCTCCCCCCGCGAGAAGGGAAACCGGATTCACCGGGTTCTGGCACTGTTCACGCAGAGGCTGAGAGAGAGCGGCCTGGATCTCAACAGCGCAGATGTCGATTGCCGGACGCGATCGATCCTGTCGGATTGTGTGGACAAAGAGCTTCACAGTGTGGCGGGGATACCACACTGGCAGGTCGAGCGTAGGCGCTGGATGGGCTCAAAAGATGATTCAGATGGAGGTATTCTCACCGACTGGCTTGACCGCGAAATCGAACGCTACAGGGAGGGCTGGCGGTGCGTCGCGGAGGAAAGCTCGTTTGAAGCCCTCAGGGTCCCCGGGCTGCCCTTCTCTTTGAAGGGAAGGATAGACCGGGTGGACTTCAACAAAAACGGGGGCGTTATCCTGTGGGACTACAAGACAGGTGAAACGCCTGCGGCGGCAGACATCGTGACACGTCTGAAAGAATCCCAGCTTATCACCTATCTCCTGGCCCTATTGGGCGGGCACATCCCCGCTCTGGAACCGCTTATTAAATTGGATGCACCCTTTTCGGCCGGATATATCCAACTCAAGTCATCCGCCGATATAAGGATCTTCGAGATCAAGGGAATCGAATCATCACTGGAGGACTGGACGCAGGCCATAGCAAGGCTGGGAAAGATCCTGGGGGCGGGAGATTTTCGCGCCGAGCCCTTCCCTGTCTCGGAGGTCACCGGCCGGGAAAAGACCTGCGAAAAATGTCCTGTGATAACCCTGTGCAGAGAAGGGGTCAGGGATCACGGACATGAAAATGATGAGGGGGCTCATGAAGAAACCGAATGATGCCGCACAGCGAACCGCCGCGCTCAATACGAGCCGGTCGCACCACGTGGAATCCCCCGCGGGGTCCGGCAAGACGCTCCTTCTTACAAAGCGTTTCCTCAAGCTCCTCGGAGAGGTTCGCGATCCGGCAGAGATCCTGGCTATCACCTTTACAGAAAAGGCAGCCGGTGAGATGCGCCTGCGCATAACCGGCTTTTTGAGTGGCAGGACATCCGCGAATGATCCAGACGGAGAGATGACCCTGCTCGCAGAAAGGGCACTTCGTGTACATAAAGACAAGGCACATCTCCTTACCTCTTCCGATACTCTAAATATCATGACATTCCACGGCTTCTGCAATTATATAGCCAGGCGCGCGCCACTTGAAGCGGGGGTAGCACCCGATTTTGAAATCATTGAAGAGAACGCGCAGGCCATCCTGATAGAAGAGACCGTCCAGGCCGCCCTGAAAGGCTTTTTCGCGTACGCCGAGACCGACGACAGGAGAAAGGCATTCGAAAACCGGCTCCTCCATTATAACAACAACTGGAACAGCATCTCGGAAGAATTCAGAGGCATCATAAAGAACAGGGGAAGGTTCAGAGGCCTGATAGAAATAATCAGGCAGGCTGGCGGACGAGGGGTTTCGGAGCTTCCGGCGATCCTGAACAAACGGCTGCGTGTCTATGTCGAAAGCCGCATCGTTGCCCTTATGGACTGCTTTAAGAAAACCGAGGTAGGCCAACACTGGAGCGATCTAACAAGTCACCTTACAGAGCAGAAAACAGCTATGGGGGCAGTCCTCCCCGCGTCTCTTCCGGGCTGCTCATGCGAAAACCTCTCTTCATGGCAGGCAATAGCAAACGAGCTCACCACGAAGTCTGGAACCGCGTTAAAACGGTTTGGCCCCGCGAACGGATTCTACAAAAATTTCAGCAAGACCGAATGGGGAGAGATGATAACTTTCATGGGCGACCCCTGCGCCGCCGCGCTCACCGAAATCAAAACCCTCCCCTCGCCTCACGATATCGAATCGGACATGAATGTTCTCTCGGATTTTATCGTTACCGCGGCGGACCTGATCGACCGCTACGAAATTGCCTGCAAAGAGCGGCACGTCGTTGATTTCGCCGGTCTGGAACAGGCCGCGCTCCGGGCACTGGACGACAGTAATCCCTCGGAGATTCAACTCTATCTTGATCACCGGATACAGCACCTTCTGGTGGATGAATTTCAGGACACAAACCGCTCACAGTGGAACCTTGTAACCCGCCTGTGCGGCGGATGGCTCTCCGAAAGCGGACGGACCGTCTTTATTGTGGGAGATCCCAAACAGTCCATATATTCATTCAGAAACGCGGAGGTGAGTCTGTTCATGGACTCGAAAGCGGGAATTCCCACATCGGAAGGAGGCACGATTCCCCTTGACGCGCATCGACTGAGAACAAATTTCCGCTCCGCAAAGAAACTGATAGAGTGGACAAACGGCCTGTTCGGCGAGGTGGTCATGAAAGACCCGGACCCCGATGCTGACGAAGTCCCCTTCAGCCAATCGGAACCATATAGCGGGGATGAGGGCGAAGGCACGATATCGCTCAGTCTGTTTACCGACAGCGATAATGAAAAGGCAAAGGACAGCGAGGCCGCGTGGCTTGCCGGAAAAGTCAAGGATATTATGCAAAATACCGGCGGCGACAGATCCATAGCCATACTACTCTTCACCAGAAACCGGATAACCCGCTATCTCCAGGCCTTCAAAAATGAAGGTATCCCCATTCAGGTACACGAAGGCCTCGGTCTCGCGCGGCGTCCGGAGGTAATGCACCTCATTAAAATTGCTGAACTGATGGCAAACCCGCATGACGATCTTGCCTGGGGGTCCATCCTGCGTTCGCCCTGGTCGTGGTTCGACATGAATCTCCTGTACGAAACCGCACAACAGGAGCCCAAGAGCTGGATGGAGAAGATCTCCCTGACCGCACGCTCTCATCCCCACATGGAACTGCTTACAAAGGCAATAAAAAACGCCTCCCGCCGGGTGGGACGTGATCCCCTTGGCACAACCGTAAGAACATTCTGGGAAGACCTTGACGGTCCTCGGAAGACAGCTTCCAGGTACGGCATGTCAGGTGTAGCAAACTGCATGCAATTCTTCAGGATACTGGAGAACGCGCGTCTGGGCACTCCTCTGAAAACCCTTCAATATGTGAAGGCCTCTATCGACTCCTTTTACGAACCGGCTGATCCAGCTGCGTCTCGATCCCCCGTCGAGATGATGACCGTTCATAAGGCCAAGGGACTTGAGTTTGATATCGTGTTTCTCCCATTTATGGACTGGAAACCCCTTTCAGGCGGATCGCGAATATCGCCTGCCTACCTTATGGAAAGGGTCCCGGGAACGGAGGGGGAATACCTCGTCGCAATGGGAAAAGACAGGAGGAGAAAGGAATCGCCGCCGGTTTTTGATCTGTTGAAAAAATTCCAGAAAAATCGTGAATGGGGGGAGGCAAAAAGACTCTTCTATGTGGGAGTGACACGGGCAAAAGAGGCCCTCTATATGAGCGGTATCGCAAAGTTGAAGGATGACACCACACTCTCGACTGGCAAAAAGAATGTCATCGAATGGGTCATGGAATATGAAGGCATTAGCGGCGCCGATATCGACAGCGTGTTCGCCGGTAGACACATCCCCACAGAGATCAACCCCACATCCCCTTCCCTGCCGCCGGATAAGACAGCTGACGAACGTATCCTCCCCGAGCCCTGCCTTCTTCATCCGGAAAAACCCGCCTACATAATGGCAAAATCCCCATCTTCAATGGTGAACGATGCATTGCGCGCGGAGGAAAAGCTTTCCGACGACGAGTCAGCGTTTAAGCGGACACGGGGAACGGTCACGCATGAGATCCTTGCAACCGGCATACGCGGAAGGCCACTCCCCACGGCAAAGGCCGTAGCGCGTACCCTGTATGCTGAAGGTATCGGGCCAGGCCGTGCCGATGAGACAGCTCCAGAAATTCTCGAAGAGGCAGTAAAGACCCTTGCCGACCCCCTTATTGCCCGGCTGACAGCGATGACTGCCGTACAAAACGAATGGGAGATAGAAGATGCCACCGAAGAGGGGCGCGTGCGCTCCGGTGCTATCGACCTCGCAGCACTGGATGTTGATACCTGGTGGATCTGCGACTTCAAGACCTCACGGCCGGAAGACAGCGAGCCGTTGGAGGCGTTCATTGCCCAAGAGAGGGAATTATACCGCCCTCAGCTCGAAGCCTACAGAGAAATGCTGGCAAACCTCAAAAACGTCCCGGAATCACTGATCCGCGCGGGAATCTACCTGACCGCCCTGCAAAGGTGGGAAGAGTTTTAACCAACAGCTATCGAAACAAACCTTCAACTATATAAAATTACTTGACAAAGTATTTTGAAGGTGTATGATCTTTGTTACGTTCCGCAAAGTGAAATTTCCATCTGTCCAACCAAAGAGAAAAATATTATGAGCAAAACCGTGAATATCATAACATTATAAAGGGTGGTTTTTCTCGCACACGTTAAGCAATGAATAATCTAAGGAGTCAATTTTGTTTAAATCAGGTTTTGTGGGCATCGTAGGAAAGCCAAACGCGGGAAAGTCCACGCTTATGAATTTCGTGGTGGGTGAAAAGATAGCGATAACCACTCGTAAGCCCCAGACAACGAGAAACAGGATTATGGGGATCAGAAACACCGAGGCGGGCCAGCTCATCTTCTTGGATACCCCCGGAATACACAGTGCAAAAACACCGCTCAACCGCCAGATGGTATCGGCCGCAATGAGCGTCTTCAGTGATGTTAATATGCTGCTCCTGCTGATCGACGCCGGAACGCATATCGGTGAAGATGATAATCTTATCGTAAAGTCACTCAAGAATACAGACCTGCCAGTCGTGCTGGTGATTAATAAGATTGATCTGATAAGTAGGGAAAAACAGCTGGTACTCATTGACAATTGCAGAAATATTCATACATTTAAAGAGATTGTGCCAGTCTGCGCACTGAAGGGATTTAATGTTGACAGGCTCCTGGATGTAATATGGAATATCCTGCCGGAAGGGCCGCAATATTTCCCGGATGATATGATAACGGATCGTTCCGAGAGATTTATAGCAGCTGAAATAATCAGGGAAAAGATAACCATATTAACACACAAGGAGGTGCCCTACTCCACCGCCGTAATGATTGAGTCTTTCAAGGAGGATGCGACAAAGGGTCTGACACATATACAGGCAGTTGTAAATGTTGAAAAAGACTCACAGAAAGGAATCATCATCGGCAAGAGAGGCGGCATGCTGAAAAAGATAGGAACCGCCGCGCGGCTGGAGTTGGAAAGATTTTTTGACACCAGGATATACTTGGAGCTGTTTGTCAGGGTGCAAAAGGACTGGACACAGAATCCGAGAATGCTTGGAGAATTCGGATATATGAATGAATGAAGGACGGATATAGATGAAACCCATAGTAGCAATCGTAGGCAGGCCGAATGTCGGTAAATCAACCCTGTTCAACCGGCTATCCGAAACCAGAAAGGTTATCGTCATAGACCAGCCTGGCGCAACAAGAGACAGAAATTACGCGGATTCCAACTGGAACGGCAAGACCTTTATGATCATCGATACGGGAGGCTTTGAACCCGCGACGAGTGAAAGAATGCTTATACAGATGCGTGAGCAGACAAACATGGCCATCGAGGAAGCCGATGCCATCATCTTTCTCATGGATGGGCGGGAGGGTCTTACCCCTTCGGATATCGAAATTACCAAGCTGCTCAGAAAAACAAAAAAGCCCGTCTTCTACGTCGCAAATAAGATAGACAACCTCAAGCAAGAGGATCTGGCATTCGATTTTTACCGGCTTGGTGTCGATCGGATCTATTCCATATCATCCCAGCACGGCCTCGGTGTGGGCGACCTGCTGGATGATGTCGTAGAACACCTTCCTGAAATCCCTGTCCGAGATGACAAGGAGGAACGGATACGAATAGCCGTAATCGGAAAGCCCAACGTAGGAAAATCCTCCTTGATAAATAAGATTCTCGGCTATGAACGCACAATAGTCAATCCCACACCCGGAACCACAAGGGATTCGGTGGACACGGCCTTTGACCTGAATGACAGGAAATATCTCCTGATAGACACCGCCGGGATACGGAAAAAGAGCAAGGTCAGTCTGCAACTGGAAAAATACAGTGTTCTGGAAGCAATAAAGACACTCGCCCGCTGCGACATAGCCCTCGTCATGATTGACGCGCAGGAAGGCGTCACTGAACAGGACACAAAAATCGCAGGCCTGGCCTATGAAAGAGGCGCGGCCTGCATTATAATCCTGAACAAATGGGACCTTATTGAGAAAGACAATTCCACGATCGGCACACATGTAAGACACGTAAAAGACAGCCTGAAATATCTGGACTTTGCACCCATAATCACCGTATCGGCTCTCTCCGGACAGAGACTGCGAAAGGTATTCGATCTTATTGACAACGTGTATGATCAATACACAAAAAGAGTTTCCACATCTCTCTTAAACACAAAGCTGGCGGAATTTACCGAAAGACTCTCTCCCCCGCGTTACAGAAACAGGCCCAATAAGATAAATTATGCAACCCAGATATCTGTAAAACCTCCCACCTTTGTGTTTTTTGTTCGCGAACCAAAGGCGGTATATTTTTCCTATGAACGCTATCTGGCCAACAGGATACATGAAGAACTGGGTTTCGAAAATACGCCGACACGGCTGATCTTCAGAAAGAAAGGGCACAATGCTGAACGGGGATAAGGTTAAAGGCCGAGATAAGCTTTCTTAACTTCTTCATTGGCAAGGAGGTTCGTTGAGGAATCTGTGAGAGTTATACGGCCATTTTCCATGACGTAACCCCTGGTGGCTACCTTTAGCGCGAGGTTAGCGTTCTGCTCCACGAGAAAGATGGTTGTGTTATTCTCCGTATTAATCTTGATTAATATTTCAAATATCTGTTTGACAATCAGCGGAGCAAGTCCGAGTGAAGGCTCATCAAGAAGAAGGAGTCTGGGTCTGGCCATAAGCGCCCTTGATATTGCCAGCATCTGTTGCTCTCCCCCGCTCAAGGTACCACCGGCCTGATGACGTCTCTCCGCAAGAATCGGGAACAGATCAAAGACATATTCCATATCCTTTTTTATTTCCGTCCTGTCATTCCTCAAGAAAGCGCCCATATCAAGGTTCTCTGCAACCGACAGATGGGGAAAGATGCGACGGCCTTCTGGCACCTGACAGATACCAAGAGAGACGATTTTATCAGGTTCCATAGCGGTTATCGGTTCACCCATAAAAAATATCTCGCCGAATCTCGGCGGAACTATGCCGCACACAGCCATTAGTGTCGTGGTCTTCCCGGCCCCGTTCGCGCCTATGAGAGTGATTATTTCGCCTTCCGAAATCTCTATAGTGACATCTTTCAAGGCCTGGATATTTCCGTAGAAGGTCTGTACGTTCTTAAGCTTAAGCATCAATCTCTTCTCCGAGATAGGCATTTATTACTACAGGATTGCTTCTTATCTCCTCCGGGGTGCCATGTGCGATCTTCCTGCCGTAATCCACTACAAATATCCTGTCGGACAGGCTCATCACGAGTTTCATATCATGCTCAATCAGGAGTATGGAAATTTCTGAATCGTCACGAATCCGTTTTATCAATTCGTCAAGTTCTTGAGTTTCGTTGGGATTCATCCCCGCGGCGGGTTCGTCAAGTAGAAGAAGAAAAGGCTCTGTGGCCATTGCTCTGGCTATTTCAAGACGCCTCTGCGCCCCGTATGGAAGGTTCTTGGCAAACTCATCCACAAATTGTTCGAGTCCTATCTTTTCCAGTATGGCATAGCTGTCTTCCACCGCCACTTTTTCTTCTCTCACAGTTGAGCCGCCTCTAAATATTGCACCTACGACACCCGCATGCATTCGGCAATGACGTCCTATCATTACATTCTCAAGAACTGTCATATTGGGAAATAAACGAATGTTCTGGAAGGTTCTGGCGAGACCTTTTTCGGTAACTTTGTTTGGTTTTAGACCATTTATCCTCTGCAGCTTATCACTGCCCGGCGCTGATATTAGCACATCGCCATCTGTGGGAGGATATATCCCGGTAATGCAATTAAAGAAGGTGGTCTTTCCTGCACCGTTGGGACCGATAAGCGCGACAATTTCATGCCTGCAAACATCCAGGTCCAGATCGTCAAGCGCCCTGAGGCCCCCGAAGTTCATGCCAAGGTTTTGAACTTTCAGTATAGGTTCCAGTTCCATATCTAATCAGCTTTTATTAGCGCTTTTCGCGCCCTCAAATTTATATACACGGCGCACATTGGGTATAATTCCTCCGGGACGGAAGATCATCATCACAACAAGCAATGTGCCGAACGCCAGCATCCTGTATTCGGCAAACGCGCGCAGATATTCAGGCGTAAGTATCAGCACAAGCGCACCGGCGATAACACCTATTATGGATCCCATGCCTCCCAGCACGACAATACACAGTACTATGATAGACTCCCAGATGGTAAAGCTTGCCGGATTTACAAAGGTAGTTTTTGCCGCAAATACTACCCCGGCCATACCCGCCCATGTCGCACCGAGGGCAAATGCCGTCAGTTTTGTTTTGGCCTTGTCAATTCCCATAGCCTGACAGGCGACTTCATCCTCTCTAAGTGCAATCCACGCCCTGCCAATTCTGGAGTCCTGGAGGCGGTTCACCACAAAAACAGTAAAAAGGCACAGACCAATCATAATATAATATAAATATATAGTAGAATCGTGAACAGACAGATCGATTCCGAACAGGGAAGGTCTTGAGATATTTGCTATGCCGCTTGGTCCGAAGGAAAATTCATTCCAGTTTTCCAGAATAATACGTATTATTTCGCCAAACCCCAGTGTAACGATGGCGAGATAATCACCTCGAAGTCGTAGCACAGGAAAACCCAGCACTATTCCAAAGATGGCCCCCAGAGCGCCTCCTATTGGCAGCGCAATCCAGAAACCGAGTCCGAAATGGTAATTCAACAGGGCGTAGGCATAAGCGCCCACAGCGTAAAAGGCGACATATCCGAGGTCGAGAAGACCAGCGAGGCCTACTACGATGTTAAGGCCAAGGCCAAGCATGACATATATCAAGGCAGTAGTCATGATAGTGGTCTGATACATTGAAAAAATGAAAGGGAAAACAATGGTGAATATTCCGGCGGCAATCAAGACGGGCACGTATATCCGTTTCTCTCCCAGAACTCTCTGGGCGAGGGGAATGGTGTCGATTTTTTCTCCGGCTTCAGTCTTTTTAGTACCAAGCTCCTTTCGCTTCATGAGATAGTTCCATACAAACGAAAGGATAAAGCTGCCAATTCCCACGAGTATCATGTTATTCCAGCGCCATTCAATGATCCGTTCAACAGGATTAACCCTAATGACCATAATGGGAAACGTCAAAAACATGAACCATGCGGACACCAAAGAAGCTCTTTTTATTTCATCAAATTTAATCAACTTCCAAATCCCTGAAAAAAATAAAATGCCATGTTATAATTTGTGTTTCTCGGATCGTCCCAAAATACCCGCGGGTCTGAAAATCAGGATAAGCACAAGAAACAGGAAAGCGAAGACATCTTCGTAATCACTCGATACATATCCGGTAGCGAAGCTTTCTGTCCAGCCAAGGACAAAACTGCCGAGAACAGCTCCGGGAATGCTCCCGATTCCTCCAAGCACCGCGGCAACAAATGCCTTTATTCCCGCTATGAAACCGACATAGAAATTAATCATACCGACATGAGAAGCTATGAGCACTCCTCCGATTGCCGCCGTCGCCGAACCAACGATAAACGTAACTGAAATAACTTGATTGACATTAATACCCACCAGCATCGCCATCGTCTTGTCCTGAGATGTCGCTCGCATCGCCTTGCCCATTTTTGTGAATTTAATCATTACGGTAAGAAGAACCATAACAACAGTCGTCGTAGCGAGGATGACGATCTCCGTCGAACCGATGATATGCGCGTACGGCTCCATAAACTCAAAGTCAGGAATCAAACTGGGAAAGGGCAGAAAATCGGATGTCTGCGCCAGGAGTACATAGTTCTGTAGAAACATTGACATACCGATGGCGCTTATGAGAGCAGATAGACGTGGCGAATTACGCAACGGCTTATAGGCTATCTTTTCAACGGTATATCCATACGCACACGAATATACGACGGCAATCACTCCGGCTATTACGAGCATTGCAATCGTGTTCATACCCATAAGGGTAAGAACAGATATCACAATTAGCGCAGTAAATGCGCCGATCATGTAAATCTCACCATGCGCAAAATTTATCAGCTCGATAATACCGTATACCATGGTATAACCAAGGGCAATCAGCGCGTAAATACTTCCCCGGGTAAGCCCACCCAGAAAAAGCTCAAGGAAATAATCCACGTTAGATAAATCTATCCTCCAACATTACCTGTCATGCATTACAGAATATCAACAAATCAGGGGCCAGGCTATTACGCCTGACCCCTGGTAAGACGTTAATATTTACAAAAACTTTTTAGAGTTATTTCAGTTCGACGTATTTGCCGTCCTGCACCTGATATATGGAGAAACCGATACCTGTAGCATCACCCTTTTCATCAAATTTGATTTTCCCAATTGGCGTTTCTACATATTCGGTCCTCAGGGCATTTGATACCGCTTCATAATCTGTTGATCCTGCTTTTTCGATCGCGTTCAGCAGGGCCTGCGTCGCGGCGTAAGCGTTAAGGAAGAATGCACCCGGATCAGCACCATATTCTTTTTTGTGAGCTTCAATAGCGGCAATCGCTAAAGGATTAGAGGATGTGTCTCTTGGACCAGTCGCATAGACACCTTCCGCGTACTTGCCGGACACCTTGATAAAGGTATCGTCTTTAACGCCATCATCAGAAATAAAGACTGTCGTCATCCTCTTTTTGCGCATCTGCATGATAATTTTTGATGCCTCGGGATGATAACCGCCGAATATCACCACATCCGCCTTTGAGTGTTTTATCTTCTGGACAACGGCTGAATAATCGACAGCGCCGGGGGTGATGCCTTCATACAGCACTACTTCGGCTCGAGGATCCCCTTCAAGGAAAACCTTCGCGAATTCCGCCAGGCCCTTACCATAATCTCCCTTGTCATGCAACACAGCAATCTTTTTGGCTTTCAGTACGTCAAGGGCGTAATCCACCTCAAGCCGAGCCTGGGCATCGTCCGAGGCAATAGTCCTGTAAAAATTGGGGTAATCGCCGCTCTGTGTCAGGGCCGGATTCGTTGCGGATGGCGACATACAGACGATGTTTTCAGCATTGTATATGCCAAGTGCGGCCTTGGTGGCACCGCTGCAGATGTGCCCCATCACAACATCAACACCCTGAGACAGCAACTTTGTGGCGGTGTTTGTGGCAACTTCCGGTTTACATACATCATCTTCCACAAGAAGAACCACTTTTTTGCCAAGAATCCCACCTTTCGCATTGACGTCCTTGACTACGAGTTCGGCTGCCTTTATGGAAGGTATGCCATAGGACGCAAGATCACCACTGTGGGCGCCTGCTACACCGAGATTAATGACAGGTTTCTCTGTCAACTCTTTTGCCTTCTGTTTTACCTCTTTAACCTCCTTGGCTTGATCCTCTGCCTTTTCTCCGCAAGAACAAACCAAGAACACCATAGCCACAACAATCAACAACAACGACCATTTCCTCATAAGACCCCTCCTCCTTACCTGTTCTATTATCTAATACCATGTAATCGCATTCTTATAGTGGGATAAAATAATCAAGTCAAGCCAAAAAATATAAAACGCACATAAAAAAGGTCGTTTCACTTATTTATATATATTTGAGGCAACCTGAAACACAGACCAGCAACTTAAATCATATTTTACAGACCCAATAGGGGGTTTAACGCAACCCCCTATATATAAAACTGGAGGCCCTTAAAACCCATCCGGACTGATTTAACTGGAAAATTTGCTCTGCCTAAAAACGAAAGAAGAAATCAAGAAAAGGATCGTCGAATGTCTTCTGCGCTTTTTTAAAGCGATATCCCATAAATGCTACCCCTATACCGAGAAGTATAAGCACGGACGCTACTATTATCGACAAGAGCGGAGGATAAACAGCTATAAGAATACCAGCAAATATCAATATTATTCCTGGGACCATTTCACACCTCTATTTTAAGTTTTTTAAGGCCTCTTCAATACGCGTAATACCTTCACGTATATTTTTCATCGATGTGGCGTAAGAAAGACGTATGTGGTCATCGCTGCCAAAGGCGATTCCTGGAACAACCGCTATATTCGCGGCATCGAGAAGATATTCCGCGAATGATGCCGATCCTGTTAACTTCATACCATCATAAGCCCTTCCATAAAATGAAGACACGTCTGGAAAGGCATAAAATGCTCCATCAGGGTTCATGCAGTTTACCCCATCCATGCTGTTAAGGGCATCGACAATGAAATTTCGTCTTTCGCTGAAGGCTTCAACCATTTCACCTATTGGGCTCTGGTCCCCGTTCAACGCCTCAACCGCAGCTTTCTGGGAAATTGATGTCGGGTTGGATGTGTTCTGGCTCTGAATCTTTGTCACTGCTGAAATGATATCTTCCGAACCGGCGGCGTAACCAATCCTCCATCCCGTCATGGCATAAGACTTTGAAACTCCGTTGACAACAACCGAAAGTCGTTTTACTTCTTTGCTTACCATGGCAATGCTGGAAAAGACAAACTTGTCATATACAATCTTTTCATAGATTTCATCGGAGATTACCAGTATGTTCTTTTCGACTATGACTTCCGCGAGCGCTTTTAATTCAGCATATGTGTATGTTGATCCGGTTGGATTGGAAGGACTGTTAATGATGAGGGCCCTGGTTCTTTTATTGATTACCTTTTCAAGCTGACCTGGGGTTATCTTGAAACCATCCCTCTCCTTCGTATCAAGAATAGAGGGGATAGCACCGGAAAGCAGAACAATATCCGGATAGGAAACCCAGTAGGGTGACTGGATAATAACCTCATCTCCTTCATCAAACATGGCCTGAGCGATGTTGTAAAGTACATGCTTCGCGCCGCAGGATACGACTATCTCCGAATTTTTATATATAAGCCGATTGTCGCGGCGGAATTTTTCAATGATTGCGTCCTTAAGCTCATCGATTCCTCCTACAGGGGTATATCTGGTAAATCCATCTCGTATCGCACTGACAGCCGCTTCCCTGATATTCACTGGAGTGTCAAAGTCCGGCTCTCCCGCTCCGAAACTTATAATATCTCTCCCCTCCAACCGGAGGGCGTTTGCCTTTGCGGTAATGGCAAGTGTCGGAGAAGGTTTTATCTTTTTGACTCTTTTCGCGAATTTCATATTGTATTCCCGGATTTCACAAATGCCTCGTCCCTTAGCTTTCCGGATTGTAGTCTTTCATATCAGGAAATTTTTCCTTAAGTCTTGGTAAAACAAGATCGGGGACCAGTCCCATTACATTCCCCCCAAGACGGGCAGCTTCTTTTACGATACTCGAATTGCAGTAAAACCACTTTGATCCGGTCATCAGGAACACTGTTTCTATATCCCTCTCTAATCTCCTGTTTATCAGGGCCAATTGAAATTCATACTCAAAATCAGACATGGCCCGGAGCCCCCTTAATATACATGACGCCTCCGATTTCATCACATAATCCACAAGAAGTCCGGAAAATGAATCAACCTCAACCCTGGAATCGTTTCCAACAACACCTCTGATCAGGGAAATCCTCTCTTCCACGGAAAACAGTGTCGTCAACTTGTTCGGGTTATATCCGACAAGGACAATTATCTTGTCAAATACATCCAGTCCTCTGTTAATTATGTCCACATGACCGTTTGTTATGGGATCGAATGAACCGGGATATACTGCCGATCTTCCCATTTTTTACCCCCTGTTTGAATTCAAGAAAGACAATACAGTATCCCCATACCGCCTTTGATCAGTAAGAACAAACTCTTTGTTAACTGTTATATCTTCTCGGAAGGAGTGCTCAACAATCAAAACTCCATCTCTTGAGATCAGATCGCACTCACCAAGAAGATCGATGGTTGTCGTTGCCAGCACTTTGTCATAGGGTGGGTCGGCGAATATCACATCAAAACGCCGGCTTCGTCCCGACAGAATTTGAATCCCGCGCTGTGCGGTTGACACGATCACTTCGCAGGTCTCATCAAATCCACACCGGGTGAGGTTTTTTTTAAGCTCCGCTGCGTGAAGCGGTTCTTTTTCAATAAAAACGACCCCGGCGCATCCCCTGCTGAGAGCCTCAATACCCGCACTGCCTGTACCCGCATATATGTCCAGGAAAATCATCCCGTCCATAGGTGGGAGAATGTCAAACAGCGACTCCCTGATCCTGTCGGAAGATACTCTGATCTTGTCACTCTTTGGCGCGTATATTCTTCTCCCACGCGCGCGGCCACCCGTTACCCTCATAGGGATCAATCCATGTACTTATCAATCAGTATCTCCGCTATCTGCACGGCATTCAGAGCAGCTCCCTTTCTTATGTTATCGGCCACAATCCACATATTTATCCCGTTTGGAATAGATTCATCTTCTCTGATTCTCCCGACAAAAGTGTCATCTTTCCCGGCCGCATTACTGGACAGGGGATATTCGGATAAATTCGGATTATCTATTACTGTGACTCCAGGGGCGTTTGAAAGTATCTCTCTAACCTCATCCGGACTGATCTTGCTCTCTGTTTCAATGTTAACAGATTCTGAATGACCGTAAAATACGGGCACCCTCACTGTTGTAGCGGTAACAGCCATGGTGGGAGCTTTAAGAATCTTTCTGGTCTCATTTACCATCTTCATCTCTTCCTTCGTATAGCCGTTATCCAGGAATACATCTATGTGGGGAAGACAGTTGAAGGCAATACGGTGAGGATATACATTTGTATCAACTGGTTTCAGGGTTAAAAGCGCTTTAGTCTGTTCAACAAGCTCTTCAATGGCATCCTTGCCGGTGCCGGACACTGCTTGATATGTAGACACCACTACCCGCTTTATACCAACGGCGTCATGGATGGGCTTTAGCGCCACCACCATCTGTATGGTCGAACAGTTGGGATTCGCAATAATTCTCTTTGAACCGTATTCTCCAATATCTTCGGCATTTACCTCAGGAACAACCAGCGGGATGTCTGGTTCCATTCTAAAGGCGCTGGTATTATCTATAACTATACAACCTTCATTCGCAGCCACTGGCGCAAACTGCTCACTGATACTCCCCCCGGCAGAAAACAGTCCTATTTCAACACCTTTGAATGAATCTTCATTCAACACCATGACGGGATAATTCTCACCCCTGAAGGTCAGTTCCATCCCCAGTGAGCGTTCCGAAGCAAGGAGGATAATATCCTCTACCGGAAAATTCCTTCGCTCCAGCGTGCTTATCATCTCTGTCCCGACTACTCCTGTCGCGCCCACAACGGCAACTTTATATCCTCTCATGCCACAATACCGTTTCTTTCACTTTATTGCACAGAAGCCACAAGCATCCTTGTGGCTCAGCTATACTTATTATCTTGACCAATTATAACCACTCTGACGGTCAGCTGCCCCGTCGGGTCAGAATTTTGTATTTTAAAGCCTTAAACTTACAGAGTATTCTACCTGAGCAGTTACTCCAACCCTGATCGGGAGATTATCATGATATTTTATTATGATATTTCTCAGTTTTAGTCTGATTCTGTTTCTTCGCAATTGTACACAACATCCACACAGGACCTGAAATACTATAACCAAGTGCTATCACAAAAAGCATGACCTGTGGCTCAAGCACAATTACAGTGAGCATAATTATGATCAGAACGAAGGTCATAAAGGGTTTTCTTGAAAAGAAATTCAGGTCTTTGAAACTGTAATATGTTACGTTGCTTACCATCAGCAGGGAAAGGACAACCGTGCTCGCGAGAACAGATACATGATTAAACTGGCCCTCCCCTCCGAGATAATGAAAGAAGAGAACACTTGTAGCAATAACAACTGCAGCTGCGGGAATGGCCAGACCGTTAAATACCTTACTGTCAACAGTATCAATCTGCACATTGAATCTGGCAAGCCGGAGCGCTCCGCACACCACAAAGAGGAAAGCGGCAAGCCATCCATATCTCCCGAATGATACGAGCGCCCATGAATACGCAAGAATAGACGGCGCCACGCCAAACGCTATAAGATCGGATAGAGAGTCATACTCGGCACCGAACTTGCTGGTCGTATTTGTAACCCTGGCAATCTTTCCATCAAGACCATCCAGGATGCAGGATATTATTATGGCAACAGCAGCACGGGAATAATCGCCTCCAATCGAGGCAATTATTGAATAAAACCCGAAGAAGAGGCTCGCTGTTGTGAAAAGATTAGGGAGAATATAGATACCCTTTTTCATATTGTCACGATTTATCTTTGGATTTTTCTTCATATCAGATTACCTATCCTGGTTTCTCCAGCTATTACCTTGTCTCCAAGCTTAACGTTGATGGTGGTATCGAGAGGCATGAAGACTTCGAGGCGTGAACCGAATTTGATGAGTCCAAAACGTTCGCCTTTCCGAATCTGCATGCCTTCTGTAAACCAGCAGACTATCCTTCTTGCAATTATCCCAGCTATCTGTATGGTAAGTATCTGTCTTCCATCTTCAGTTTCGATAAGAATTGAATTTCTCTCGTTAAGCTCTGATGCCTTGTCAAGACTGGCAGGGAAAAACTTACCTTTGCTGTAACTGATCGTCTTAATTGTGCCTGTACAGGGCGCCCTGTTCACATGGACATTAAGGACGCTCATAAAAATACTCACTTTTATAGCCTTCTCATTGAGCAGCTCTTCTTCGTCCACTTCTTCTATCTTAATGACCCTGCCGTCTGCCGGGGATATAATCGCCTTTTCGTCTTCCGGGGTCATCCTGTTGGGATTACGGAAAAACCAAATAACAAAAAGAGCGGCGGCAAGGAAGAAAACCCCAACAACAGTAACTTTTAAACATATCAGGACAATCGCGAGAACGGCGATTGGTATGATAATAAAAAACCCGTCAGCAACAATAGGGAAAGTTTTATTTTTCATATAAATACCTCCGGCTTCAAATATATTAATTCATCCGGAAACACCAGCCAGACGAAGTTATAGTAGATAAAAATGGCTGTGTCAACATATTGAAGCTCCTCGCAACAAGTTTACCGGGAATGCACTCGCTGTTCTAATTCACACAGGGTTATTGTTGACTTCAAGCAATCGGTGATACGTCAACCTTTTGTTGCGTAAGAGGCACGAAGATAATCAGGAGACAATGTCATTATATCGGATACTTCACCGGCATGACACTTTTTCCAGGCTACGCGACCTACTGCACCAGCACTTACATAATTAAGGTGTGGTGGCAAAAAAAACGACCTGCCGGGCAACAGCTCCTCAATAACATTACGATATTTCTCGGCTCCATCACCCAGAAATAATACTCTTCCAGCCATTGAACTAAGAAATTCATCCGGACGTACAACGCATTCTATCAACGTCTTCTCAAATATCCCCTGTTCAGGGTTGGCATATAGTGCCGTGAACACCTGTCCCCTTCCGGCATCCATGAGTGGGCATACGACTACATCTGGTAGTGGGAGGTCAGGGACATTCCGGGCAAGCGCGTCCAGCGTACAGACACCAATAACAGGTTTTTGCAGAATAAATGCAAGACCCTTGATCGTGCTCATCCCTACCCGCAATCCAGTAAATGAACCTGGTCCAGCGGTAAAAGCAAACAGATCCATTTGATCTGCCTTGAGCCCAACAGAGACAAGCAGATTGTCAATTGCAGGCAGGAGTGTTTCCGCATGATTTCTCCCGCTATTCATAAAGAATTCGGCCAGGATATTATCATCGTCAAGCAACGCAACGCTCGACGTCCTGGCAGAGGTATCGATAGACAGAGTATTCATATTCAGCCGTTCAGTATTCGAGCTATATCGTTATAGAAGACAAATATCATCAGGAGTATCAGGAAAAAGAACCCAACCTGTTGTGCAATCTCCCTCAACTTAACGCTAACCTCTCTTCCTGTAATGACTTCTATCAGGAAAAAACAAAGATGTCCTCCGTCAAGCACGGGTATTGGCAGCAGATTCAACACCCCCAGATTCACGCTTAATACCGCCATTAGAAATATAAATGGCAAAAAGCCTTTACGAACCTGAGTGCCCGCCATCTGCGCAATCAGTATAGGGCCGCCTAGTTCCTTCGGTGAAACTACTCCCTGTATTATCTTGACAATACCGAGACATGTAAGCTTTGTCCATCCCCATGTCTGTTCAAACCCGGAATAAAGCGCACCCACCGGGCCCTGTCTTTCAATAATCGTTTCATCGGAAATACCTACTCCTATTTGGTATGTATTGACCTCTTCGCCAAAGAGATTTTTAGCTTTTACAAGCTCGGGCGTCACTAATAAATCAAGGAATTTGCCTCCACGGTCTACGCTTATGCTGAGTCTGCCACCGCTGCTCTTGCTGACAACATCTGCAAGTTCCGACCAGCGTGAAATCTCCCTGTCATTAATTGCAACAATTACATCCCCGTTCAACATACCTGCCTTAAACGCAGCGCTGCCTTCACGTACATCGCCAATCATGGAGGTGGAAACAGGAACTCCGACGGTATAGATCAAGGCAAAAACAATAATGGCAAAGATGAAATTCGTAAATGGCCCTGCCGCCACTATTGCCATCTTCCTCAATGGAGGCTGTTCCTGGAAAGAACGTTTTTTATCTTCCGGTGACAGGTCTTCCCCTTTCTCTGATTCTCCCAGCATCTTCACGTACCCTCCCAGGGGTATCGCAGATAAGACATACTCAGTCTCTCCAAACACTTTACCAATCAATCTGGGGCCGAAACCGAGAGAAAACTTCAAGACTCCCACCCCGAAGAACTTCGCCACGGAAAAATGCCCCAGTTCGTGAACAAAAATCAAAACCCCCAACAGAATAATAACTGATACAAGATTTAAAACCATAATTACATTATCCTTTTATTCATGTTCTTTTCACGATTCTTCCGTAATTCATTCGATACCTTGAATCATTATAAAGAATAGAACTGCTCTGAAAATGATCCATTACTGATAACAGCTCTGGTCCTGACACGTCCCCAGCAGTCCGCATCGAGGACATCTTTCACATCTGCAAGTTCTTTAGTAGTGTGGGATTCAAGGACACCCTTTACAATAGAAACAATGTCTTCAAAACCAATTTTTTTCTCTATAAATGCCTCCACTGCCACCTCATTAGACGCATTCAAAACTGCCGGCGCGGACCCGCCCATCGCAGCAGCCACATAGGCAAGCTCAAGGGCGGGAAATCTGCCTGAATCAGGAGGGATAAAATCCAGTGTCCCGACACTGGTCAGGTCCAGGGGTTCCACTACTCCGGGTAATCTTTCAGGGTATGAAAGGGCGTATGCTATGGGACCTTTCATGTCCGGAACTCCCATCTGAGCAATAACAGAACCATCAACATACTCCACCATTGAATGAACGATGCTCTGCGGGTGGACGCAAACATCAATTCTATCGATAGGCGTGTCAAACAGCCAACTGGCCTCTATGATTTCAAGTACTTTGTTCATCATGGACGCTGAGTCTATTGTTATTTTCCGGCCCATTTCCCAGTTTGGATGTCTTAGTGCGTCCTCAACAGATATATTGGCAAACTGTTCAATGGGAAGAGTTAAGAATGGTCCACCGGAAGCGGTCAGTATAAGCCTCTTAACTTCGTTTTTATTATGACCCTTCAGGCACTGAAAAATGGCATTATGCTCGCTGTCAACAGGAATAATAGCCACTCCCCGTGCTGCGGCCCTGTCAACGACCAGTTCACCCGCCATAACCATCGTTTCCTTATTGGCAAGGGCAATGTCTTTTCCCGCATCAATAGCTTCAATCGTTGGGAGAAGCCCCGCAGCACCTGATATGGCTGACACGACCATATCAATCTTTTTCCATGAAGCGATTTCCCTGTATCCATTGTCTCCGGACAGTATCTTCGGTACAACAGGGTGTCCTAACATATCGCCCAACCGGTCGGCGTGTTCGCCATCAATAACGGAGACAACCTCGGGGCGGAATTTGTCTATCTGTCTCTTTATAAGTGAAAGGTTCCTGCCTGCGGCAAGGGCTGGCACAGCGAATCTGGCGGGATTGCGAGCTACAATATCAAGTGTGTTTCTACCTATAGAGCCGGTTGATCCGAGAATGGATATATTCTTCATGTAATTACTAATAGATTATAATAATATACGAAAGGGATCATAAAAATAAGTGAATCCACGCGGTCTAATATCCCTCCATGACCAGGAAGAATAAAGCCTGAGTCTTTAACCATGGAAGATCTTTTGATGGCAGATTCGCAAAGATCGCCCAGCTGGCCGACAATACTTCCCATAAAACCGAGTACTATTGCATGAAGAATAGGAAGATCATGCAAGAACAAAAGCTTGAAAAGGACACAGAAGATGATAGTGCCTACAATGGATCCGATTGCCCCGGCTACAGTTTTTCCGGCACTGACCGCGGGGATTAACAAGGTCTTCCCCATAGATTTTCCTGCATAAAAAGCGCTGGTGTCACCTGCGAATGCGGCTAGAATAACAAATAAAACCCAGGCTATACCATTTTCAAAGCATCGAAGCGGGATAATATACGAAATAAGCAGCGGTATGTACATAAAACCAAAAACAACCCTGACGAGGGAGTCAAGCTCCGCTAAACCATCCTTTGTTCTTAAGAGAAAAATTAGAAATACTATGATAAATGATAAGGTAACCGTGGCAAACATCATCTGCAACCCGCCCAGATATGCGGAGAAAGGTATCAGAACGGCCAGTACCAGTCCCTCGGTCTTTTCCCAGTAGAATTTCCCCTTAAAGATCATTGAATTGTATTCGAATACACCAATAGCGATGACCAGGGTTATAAGGATAGAGAAGACGAGAGTAGAACCATACAGGATAATTACAAAGAGTGACGGTATCGCTATAATCGCTGTAATCAATCTCTTTACATGGGAGCTCATATCGCTAATCCTCCTATAATTGGTCACTTATCAATCCAAAGCGTCTTTCTCTTCGCTGATAATCCATTATGGCTTCTATTAAATCATCTCGTTTGAAGTCCGGCCACAAAAGATCTGTGAAGTAAAGCTCCGTGTAGGTCAATTGCCACAAAAGAAAATTACTCAATCGATACTCACCACCGGTTCTGATCAGCAGATCCGGATCGGGCATGTCCGCGGTATAGAGATAACTTGAAAAAAAATCGTTTGTGATCGTATTTTCGTCTATCTCCTTTGATTTGTTCTCCTTCATAATTGTCTTTACCGCACGGACAATATCCTCCCTGCCGCCATAACTCAAGGCAATATTCAATACCATACCTCTGTTTTGAGATGTTTCCTGAATCACACTAAAAAGTTCGTCCCTGACCACTTCAGGCAGTCTGCTGGTATCCCCGATTGTAGTCAGCCTGATTCCGTTCTCTTTCATCTCCTGACATTCGGCTTTTAGATATTCTTCAAGAAGCAGTGTCAGGGCCTTCACTTCAACTTCCGGTCGCTGCCAGTTTTCAATCGAAAATGCGAAGAGGGTAAGAAATTGTATGCCCAATTCACGGCAGGCTTTCACTACAATACGAACGGAATCGGCACCCTTCTTGTGTCCCATTACCCTATTCAGCATACTTCTTCTCGCCCATCTGCCGTTACCATCCATTATTACGGCGATATGGCGAGGAATATTTTCCTTGATAATCCGGTGCATATCCAGTTCCCAACCTGAGTCAGCAAGTACCACAGCATCACATCATATTCAACATGTATCTTAATGCCATGAACATAAAAAAGGGGCCCGAGGGCCCCTTTTGTTCATTATTAACAAACCTATATCTCCATAATCTCAGTTTCCTTAGCTGCAAGAACCTTGTCTGCCGCAGTTATGTAATCATCTGTTACCTTTTGCACTTTGTTCTGATAATCATGCATATTATCTTCTGATATGTCGCCATCAGTCTTCAATTTCTTCAGATCATTATTTGCATCTCTTCTCACGTTTCTGAGCCTGACCTTGAACTCCTCCGTGATCTTCTTTACCACCTTTACAAGCTCATTTCTTCTCTCCTCCGTAAGAGGCGGGATATTAATCCTGATCACCTTGCCGTCGTTGTTTGGTACCAGTCCGAGTTCGGATTTCTGTACTGCTTTTCCAATGGCGCTTATCGCCCCCTTATCCCATGGAGAAATAAGGATAAGCTGGCTTTCCGGCGTGGAAAGGGTTGCAACCTGATTGAGTGGGGTCATAACTCCATAATAGTCTACCTTGATTCCATCAAGCAGTGCGACAGACGCCCTGCCTGTACGTACCTTATTAAACGATTTTTCGAGAGACTTTATGTGCCCACTCATGGTTTCTGTTAATTGTTCAAATATCAGATCAGTCATTTTTAACCTTCCTCATCTGTGACCCACTCGCAAAAAGTGTAAAATCGGACGGCATAGCAAAAAGTTCCAAATAGATGTGCACCCATTTTATAATGAAATGGGGCATACTATCCGGTAGGCCGCCGTTACGATGGATGCATCAGAACGCAGTAGTTGGACTTTTTACGAAGCAGTCACAATGGTGCCAATTGGTTTTCCACAGACAACACCCCTGATATTCCCTTTTTTTTCAATGTTAAACACAATAAGGGGTAGATTGTTGTCCCTGCACATGGAAACTGCTGTTGAATCCATTACCTTAAGATACCTGGTTAGCATCTCGGTATAGCTTATCTTATTAAATATTATGGCATCTTTGTCTGTTACAGGATCTTTATCATAAATCCCATCAACCTTGGTAGCCTTCAGTATTGCATCCGCCTGCATCTCCATGGCCCTCAAGGAAGCCGCCGTATCTGTAGTAAAATAAGGACTCCCAGTGCCGCACGCGAAAATTACCACCCTTCCCTTCTCGAGGTGTCGGCTTGCCCTTCGCTTTATGAAAGATTCCGCTATCTCCTTCATCTCAATAGCGGACTGAACTCTTGTTGGAATCCCACGATTTTCAAGCGAGTTCTGAAGAGCCAGACTGTTTATCACAGTGGCGAGCATTCCCATATAGTCGGCGGATGCTCTGTCAAAACCTCTCGTACTTGCTTCCACCCCGCGAAAGATGTTTCCACCACCAATAACAATGCCTATCTCGACACCAAGATCTTTAACATCCGCAATTTCTTCAGCTACAAACTCCAGTACAGTTGTATCAATTCCGTAAGAGCCCTTACCCAGTAAAGCCTCACCACTTAACTTAAGAAGTATCCTCTTGTATATGGATTTATCCATTGCTCAAGCCTTAAAACAGGAAAAAGTGGAAAAAAACGGATCCCTGATCCTTATATATCTTCACCCAGCTGGTATCTTGAAAATCTTCTCAGCACAATATTTTCACCGGTATTGGCTATCATATTGTTTACCAACGTTTGAATTGTTATATCCATGTCCTTGACAAATTTCTGCTCAAGTAGACACACCTCCTCATAAAACTTCTTTATCTTTCCATCGATAATCTTGTCCACAATCTTTTCAGGCTTACCCTCGGCCAGAGCCTGCTCTCGATATATGCTCTTTTCCTGTTCCATAACTTCTTCCGGGACATCATCGGGATTCAGGTAGGTTGGATTCGCGGCCGCAATATGCATCGCAATATCCTTTACCATCGCCCTGAAATTATCGGTCTTGGCAACAAAGTCTGTCTCGCAGTTTACTTCAACCATTACCCCTATCTTTCCCTCCATGTGAATATAAGAGGCTACCATTCCGTCTTTCGCCGCCCTCGAAGACCTCTTTGTGGCAGCGGACAATCCTTTTTTTCTCAAATACTCAATGGCCTTTTCAAGATTGCCTTCTGCAGAGGAAAGCGCCTGTTTACAATCCATCATGCCCGCATTAGTTTTGTCCCTTAACTCTTTTACCATTGATGCTGTAATGTTCAATTTAACTCTACCTCCTCGGTTTCCAGTATCTCTGCAGCTTCAGTGCCATCCTCAGGCAAATCGACCTCAATGTTATCAGTGATTTCATTCGGGACATCCTGCTCTTCATTCTCCTGAGCTTCATTCTCCCGGTCTTCCCCTTTATCGCTTTGTGCCTGTATCAGCTCTTCGAGTCTTCTTTTACCTTCAAGGGCGGCATCTGCGATCTTGGAGGAAAAAAGTTTTATAGCCCTGATGGCATCGTCATTCCCCGGGATGATATAATCTATATCGTCCGGATTACAGTTGGTGTCAACAATCGCCACTATGGGAACTCCCAATTTTCCAGCCTCTTTTACGGCAATACTCTCTCTCTTGGGATCAACGATAAACACAATACCCGGATGGGCATCCATATTTCTTATACCACCCAGTACCTTCTGCAGCTTGTCTCTTTGCTTTTGAAGACCAAGTATCTCCTTTTTCGGAAAAGCGTTAATGCTCTCGTCTTCAAACATGGAATCTAACTTATTCAATCTGTCAACACTCTTTTTTATTGTTACAAAATTGGTAAGCATCCCACCAAGCCAGCGGTGATTGACATAGGGCATTTCCGACCTGTCTGCCTCCGTCTTGATGGATTCCTGCGCCTGTCTTTTTGTGCCTACAAACAAGACCTCTCCACCTGAAGCAACCGCATCAACCACAGCCTTATAGGCAACATCAAACATCTGCACTGTCTGCTGAAGATCTATGATGTAGATCCCATTTCTCGCCCCGAATATATAGGGCTTCATCTTGGGATTCCACCTGTTCGTCTGATGCCCGAAGTGAACCCCCGATTCCAGTAACATCTTCATTGATACTTGTGCCATACTATCCTCCCTGTTGTTTTTTCCTCCACCCGCATCACTTTATCAAGGGACCTGACCGGACCTCAGGCAACTCCACGACAATCCGAGGGTGAGTGTATTTAAGTTGGAGCGGGATATCATATTCAATAGAAATAATCAAGGCAAATCAGACATGATCAGCTGCTGTAGAGCGAGTTAATGTCCACATACTCGTGGGAAAGATCGGAAGTATATAAGCTGAACATCTCCTCTCCCATGCCAAGCCGTATCAGTACCCGTAGATTATCCTTCTTCATGATTCCTGCGGCCTGTTTTCCTGAAATCCCTCTTCCATGGATAAACAGAGGAATGTTGTCAATATGGAGTTCCAGTGAATCGGTTGAAAAAGGAATTCCTGTTGAACCAGCCGCCGAAATTATCCTCCCCCAGTTAGGATCCTCGCCAAAGAAAGCGGTTTTTACAAGGTTCGAATTTGCTATCGCATATGCGATCTTCCTGGCATCTTCGACTGACCTGGCATCTTCGACGACAATCTTAATCAGCTTTGTCGCGCCCTCTCCGTCTCTCACGATGGATTTTGCGAGAGAACCCATTACACCAGTCAGCGCCCCTCTGAATTCCATCAGGTCAGCGGAGGTCTCCGTGATCAGACTGTTACCGGCAATACCATTTGCCAGTATAATGGCGGTATCATTGGTGCTCATGCACCCGTCCACTGTTATAGCATTAAAACTTATATCCGCAGACTCTCTAAAAACACTGGATAGACAGGTATAATCGATATGAGCGTCCGTCATTATGAAAGAGAGCATCGTCGCCATGTTCGGTTCTATCATTCCCGCCCCTTTGGCAATTCCACAAATTGTAATCTCGTTCCCACCGACAAAACATCTTTGATATTCTATCTTAAGAAACCTGTCAGTAGTAATAATACCTTCTGCGACGGAAGAGATACCATCGGCATTCAATCCTTCAACAAGAGGCTTTATTGACCGCGTAATTTTTTCAATGGGAAGTTTCTCGCCGATTATCCCTGTGGATGCAACAAGTACCAGTTCATCATCAATGTCGAGTGATGTAGAAACAACCCGCGACATGGTGGCAGCATCATTATCACCTTCACTGCCGGTCGCCGCATTTGCATTTCCACTGTTCACTACGATGGCCTGGGCCTGGCCCTTCTTTATCCTCTCCATATCGAGGACAACAGGCGCCGCCTTAAAACGGTTGGTGGTGAACACACCCACAGCCTTTGCTGGAATTTCTGAAAAGATAAGAGACAGATCCCTTTCTCCACCACTCTTTATGCCGGCAGGCACTCCGTTACCAAGGAATCCGGGGACTCGAACAGTCTCATGCATAATTACCTCCATCAGTGTCATCTGCCACAACAATGTTTGTATTTTTTGCCGCTGCCGCAGGGACACGGTGCATTTCTGCCTACCTTATCTCCTTTTCTTTTGACGGGGCTTGGGGTCCCGCCACCATCACCCCTGCTCATTACATAGTCAGCTTTCTGCTTTTCCTGTATCTGTTTCACACCATCATCACTCTGCACCTCCACGATACAGAGTTTGCTCAGTGAATCCTCCTTGATACGATATACCATTTCCATGAACATATCGTACCCCTCTTTCTGGTATTCCCTGACAGGATCTTTCTGCCCGTAGCCACGCAGGCCGATACCCTCTTTGAGGTGATCCATACCGAGAAGGTGATCCTTCCAGTGAGTATCTATGGCCTGGAGCATAATGACCTTCATAATGTGCGCCATGAGCTCTTTGCCATACCTTGCTTCCTTATCGCGCAACAGTGCGGTGACCTCAGATATTATCGCCGATATGATATCATTTCTGTTTATATCCGGCCGGTTCACATCATCGAATGCCTGTCTCATGTAAAACTGGTTGTATATTGCGTCACTCAAGCCATTGAGATCCCACTCATCCGGCCTAATCTTGTTATCAAGATAATCACAGACCAGATCTTCAACAATTTCATGCAGCATATCATTAACAGTCGGCCACAGATCATTTCCATCAAGTACATTCTTGCGTTGTTCGTAGATCACCTGACGCTGCCTGTTCATTACATCATCATATTCAAGAAGATGCTTCCGTATTTCAAAATTTTGCCCCTCCACGCGCCTCTGGGCACCTTCTATCGCCTTGCTGATAAGGTTGTGTTCTATCGGTTCTCCCTCTTCCACTCCTATCTTGTCCATAACGGACGATATCCTCTCAGCCCCGAATATCCTGAGGAGATCGTCATCAAGTGACAGGTAGAATCGTGATGATCCATCGTCTCCCTGTCTTCCCGATCTGCCTCTCAACTGATTATCTATACGGCGACTCTCGTGGCGTTCAGTTCCAAGTATATGGAGACCACCGACATCAGCCACGCCTTCGCCCAGTTTTATATCGGTTCCCCTTCCAGCCATATTGGTGGATATGGTAACAGACCCCGGTTGTCCTGCCTGAGCTATTATTTCAGCCTCTCTTTCATGATTCTTGGCATTCAGGATGTTGTGACGGATTCCTCTTTTTGAAAGATATTTACTGAGCAATTCAGATTTCTCTATAGAGATTGTCCCTACGAGGACAGGGCGATTCTGTTCATGAAGATCTTTTATTTCATCAATAACTGCAGCGAATTTCTCCTCCTCGGTCTTATAGATAACATCCGTATTATCGGTCCTTATCATCGGCATATTTGTTGGAATGACAACAACTTCAAGATCGTATATCTTTTTGAACTCTGTAGCTTCCGTATCCGCTGTTCCGGTCATTCCAGACAATTTTTCATACATCCGGAAGTAGTTCTGAAATGTCACAGATGCCAGTGTCTGATTTTCTCTTTCAATTCTAACTTTTTCCTTGGCCTCAAGCGCCTGATGGAGACCGTCACTGTACCTCCTGCCGGGCATTACCCTCCCGGTAAATTCATCTACGATAACAACCTGACCGTCCTTTACAAGATAATCAATGTCTTTTCTGAACAGTGCATGTGCCTTTAACGCCTGATTTACATGGTGAAGGATCTCAATATTCCCGGGTTCATACAGATTTTGAACATTCAGCAGTTTTTCGGATTTAGCCACCCCCTCATCCGTCAGGACAACGGATCTGCTTTTCTCGTCTATCGTGTAATCATGTTCCTTCTTCAGTCGTGGAATAATCTGATTAACCCTGTAATATTTGTCTGTGGATTCGTCCGAGGGTCCGGAGATAATAAGAGGCGTTCTCGCTTCATCAATAAGGATACTGTCCACTTCGTCGACTATGGCGAAATAAAATTCTCTCTGGACATAATTCTCAAGCTGGAAGCTCATGTTGTCACGCAGATAGTCGAATCCGAATTCGTTATTTGTACCGTACGTTACATCGCAATTGTAGGCATTGCGTCTTTCGGTATCGTCAATACCATGGACAATCACCCCGATAGAAAGGCCGAGGAATTCATAGATAGGCCCCATCCAGTTCGCGTCCCGCTTTGCAAGGTAGTCATTTACGGTAATCACATGCACGCCCCTGCCGGTTAACGCATTTAGATACACGGGCATAGTCGAGGCAAGGGTCTTTCCCTCACCTGTTTTCATTTCCGCGATCCTGCCCTCATGCAAAACGATACCCCCTATGATCTGGGCGTCAAACGGCCTCATTCCCAGGATCCTTTTAGAAACTTCCCTTACGACGGCAAATGCCTCAACAAGGAGGTCATCGAGTGAACCCCCCTGTGCAAGTTTATCCTTGAAATAAGGTGTCTTCAGCTTGAGCTCTGAATCGGTTAAGGATTCCATCAAGGATTCCTTTTCGCCCACCTCTTTCATGATAAGGCTCAGGCGCTTTATTTCTCTGTCATTTTTGCTTCCAACAAACTTTTTTAATACGTAATTCAACATAATCACACCATAAAAAACCCGGCAATAGATATCACCGGGAGAGTCTAACTAACAGGTAATGAGCAAAGCCCGTTCACATTGCCTTAAAAGAGATGCCTCCGAGGATTCACGTAAACACCATTAATACAAACACCATAGTGGAGATGAGATCCTGTACTCCTCCCGGTATTACCAACCTGCCCGATTACATCTCCTCTTTTCACCTTCTGTCCCATCTTGACGTCAGATTTTTTTAAGAGATGCCCATAAACCGTTTCCACACCGCCTCCATGACGTATCTTGACCAGGTTTCCCATACCTCTCTGTTTGGCTACAGAGGCAACAATACCATCCGCGGGAGCCACAACATCGTTGCCAATCTCCGCTGCTATATCGATACCCCTGTGAAACTCCCTGTTTTCGGTAAAAGGTGAAACCCTGTATCCAAATTCGGAAGTTACCCAGCCTATAACAGGCCATATTGACGGAGTGGAGGCAAGTATTGACTTCTGTTTGTTAAGAAATTTGAGCAGTTCCGTAAAGCTGTCTTCCTGAAGGGCGGATTCGTCAAGCAGACGATCCATATTTTCATGGATTCTATCAATGAGTGCGGATTCGACTTCTGCCGCACGCGAAACAGTCATTCCATCTCCCGGTCCTGCCCCTCCAACACCAAGCAATGGGCTGCTACTTTGCCTGTTGTCGAGATTAGTCATCATCCTTATCTTTTTATCGAATTGGGCCAGATCCATCATTTTATTCTCAAAGTCACTAACCTTGTTCACCAGAAAATTGAGCTGATTCTTTTGAAGAATGGTAGTCTGCTCCAGACTCGCAAGCCTTTTTATTTTGCCTGCAGTTTCTATGTAGTTATAAGACAGGTAACAAATTGATAACAGTAAGGTCAGTACAGTAAAGACGATGAACAAAAGAAGCACAGTCGAAACCCTTAAATTAGCTGTGGGCCCTTTCCCCTGGGGAATGGCCAGAATGGTATAATATTTATTTTCCACCCCGTATCCTTTCACGCAATTCCTTGAACAGACTCTTGGACAATCAATGTCTGTTATTGTATACGATCAATAGCAGGAGCCCTTTTCAATGAATCCAGCAACCACTGTAGACTATTCCCGACGCTCTATACTGCCCAGCCTATTTCGGGAGAAGTTACCTGTAGATATCCTAAATGTCAAGTAGAGATTGACTTTTTGTTAGAAGCAAGTAATAT
>Ga0222696_1000050_pt1 | contig 97155 bp, 73 predicted proteins | sample AntAcemetage1400_FD_179817 | JGI IMG/M metagenome (GOLD analysis project Ga0222696, IMG submission 179817) | Saline water microbial communities from Ace Lake, Antarctica - #1400 | ecosystem: Environmental > Aquatic > Non-marine Saline and Alkaline > Saline | place: Antarctica: Ace Lake... | reverse complement strand
TAATTTGGGGAATGTAATTTGGGGAATGGGGAATGGGGACCGGAGGAGCAAGGAGGAGCAGGGAATGGCAGGGAAGAGCCGGGGTGAGCGGCTGTCCGACCTGTCTGACCCGTCCGACCGGTCCGACTTCTTCTCCCTTTAAAATTTGTTTGTCGTGATTTGTATGAAATATTCTCCGGGAAATGTGGATTGGGACAGTTGGGCTAGGGATTGGGCTTCCGGTTCCGTGGGGACTATTCCGACCACGGTGGAACCCGAACCGGAGAGGATAGTTCCTAGTGTGTTATTATTCCGGAAGAAGTCAAGAATCTCATGCAGTCTGGGAATTCTCGGTTCCAGTACTTCCTGGAAAATATTGTATAGTGAGTTGCCCAGCGTGGATAGATCGGATCTTTTAAGCGCGTCTATGATTATCTCCAGGTTTTGATGGGGCGGTCGGGGGCCGGATACTTCTAACTGTTCGTAAGCCCAGCGGGTAGAGATGGGAAATCCCGGGTTGATCAGCACCGACCAGAAATTAGGGGTAGGGGGGAGGGGAGTGCTCTCTTCTCCCCGTCCCCGACAGAGCGAAGTTGTCGGATTGAGAAAGAAGGGTACATCTGATCCAAGTTTGGCGGACAGGCGGACCATGGTTTGACGGGAGAGGTTCAGTTCCCACAGTTCATTAAGTCTCAGCAGTGTACGCGCCGCGTTGGCGCTCCCTCCGCCCAGACCGGCTGCTGCCGGGACTCTTTTCTCGATCCGGATTACGACCCCCCTCTTGACCCCTGCTTCCTCCCGGATTAATTGGGCTGCCTGGTAGACTATATTATCAGGTCCGTCAGGGATCCCGGGATGATCAGTATAGACCTCCATCTTACCGGATGTCTCCCGTAGATGCAGCCTATCGCTGAGACTGAGTGGTTCGATGATGGTGACTACTTCGTGAAAGCCATCCGCCCGGCGATCAATTACATCGAGGAAGAGATTGAACTTGCAGGGGGAAGTGTAGGTTATTTCGCGGTATTCCAAAACTAGACCTTACTTAAAAAGCCTTTTTACCACGAAGGACACGAAGTTCACGAAGGAATTTTAAAAAACAGAAATAATTTTAGAGCTTCTTTGTGTTATTCTTCATGCAGGGCACTCTCCGAAAACGAATAATAGCTAAGGGAAAATAGTATTTATTTCATTTAAACAATCTTCGTGTCCTTCGTGTCCTTCGTGGTTCTAATTAGCTTTTATATTTGTTTCGGCATTATTTATTTTCTCTCGAATCTTCTCCGGTTCCTGGGAACCAAGAACAAGGGCTTTCTTCCATTCCTCTATCGCTTGAGAGATGTCTCCCCGCTGGGCATAGGCGTCACCGAGATGATCATGGCCGGTTGGGTCATCGGAAATAATCGAGATGGCCCTCTCAAGTTCTACGACCGCTTGGTCAGTCATCCCCATCTGGTAGTAGATCCACCCCAGGCTATCAAGGAAGGCTCCGTTCTCCGGCTCTAATTCGAGAGCCCGCTTGACCAATTCCAATGCTTCGTCGAGCTTGATCCCTTGCTCGGCGTACATGTAGCCGAGGTAATTATAGGCTTCGGCATTTCGGGGGTTGATCTCGATTGTCTCTTCAAATTGTCGGATCGCCTCATCAAAATTGCCGTTTCTTTCATAAGCGGCTCCCAGGTTGAAATGGGTCAGATCGTTTTCAGTCCCCAGTTCCAATGACTTCCGGTAAGCTTCGATCGCTTGCGGGTAATTATGGTTATTGAGGTAGGCTGTTCCCAACAGGAAGTAGATATTGGAGGAATCAGGTTCTAACTCTAACAATCGAAGAAACGCGTCAATGGATTCTTTGATCCGGAAGGTTGTGAAGTAGAGCACGCCCAGGCGTCGGTAGATATTACCATTCTCGGGGGAGATTTCCCGTGCTAACTCATATTCCTTGATTGCCAGTTCGTCATCATCGTGGAGATCATAAGCTGATGCCAGTGCCAGATGCGCTTCCAGTGATTCCGGTGCCAGTTCCAGGACTTTTCGGAACATCTCAATCGCCGAGGAAAGATTCTCTTGTTTTATATAGAGCAGTCCCAACTTGAACCAGATGTTAGCTTGGTCGGGAGCCTGCCGGACCGCATCCAGATAAATTAATACGGCGGCGGCGTAATCCTCCCTCTGAACATAGATGGAGGCCATAATGAGGTATGGACTCCGTTCATCGGGGGATAGACGGATCGCTTCCCGGTATCCTTCCAGAGCTTTGTCTTCCCGGCCGGCCTTATAGTAGGCGGTGGCGAGAAGAAAAGTCGCCCGGTATGAATCCGATTTCAGTTCCCGGGCTGTGGTAAGCAATTCAATACTCTCTTCCAGATTGCTCTGCCCCAGAAGGATGGCCCCGATCTTCATGCGGGCATCGAACGAATCCGGGTCAAGTTTCAGTACTTCCCGGTATTCTTTGAGCGCGGCCTTAATATCCCCGTGATATTCCAGGTAGACCGCCATACAGTAATGGGAATAAGCCTGTTGGCGGTCTACCTCGAAACCGGAATCACGGCCGGGCGGATCATTTGAAGAACTGGAATTGATCAGACACCCGGAAAGAAGAAAGATAATTAAACCGCTCAATATTAGCGGTCTTATGCTCATTTCTTTTTCTTCTTATGACGATCCCTTCTCAGTCTTTTCTTCCGTTTGTGTTTGGCGATCTTAGACTTTCTTTTCTTGCGGCCTGAAGGCATATAAGTCTCCTTTTCGATATTTTAATCAATAGTTAGTATGCTGAATTATTACATTAAGAACTGTATATTTACCACGAAGATCACGAAGAAAAACTTCAAAAGCTTTATAAATTATTTCTGTTTTTTTCAATCTCTTCGTGAACTTCGTGTCCTTCGTGGTAAAAAAGCTTTTCGAGTAAGTTCTGTCTAACGTTAAATTAAATTACAATCTTATTCAATGGGTATTCAATAATCCCCTGTGCCCCTGCTTCTTTCAATGCCGGGATCAGTTCTCTTACTCCTTTCTCTTCGATGATGACCTCGATCGCTATCCAGTTCTTGTCCAACTGATCTGAAATAGTTGGGGAGTGGAGAGCCGGAAGAATCTGCAATACTTTCTCAAGATCGTCTTTGCGGAGATTCATCTTAAGCCCGACTTTTCCCTGGGCATTGATAGCCCCCTGGAGGAGCATGGCTATATTATCCAGTTTCCGGCGCTGGGCCTGGTTATCTCCGACAGATCTATTCGCGATAAATCGGGTGGTGCTCTCCAGTACCGTCTCAATAATCCGGAGGTTATTGGCTCGAAGCGATGAGCCGGTCTCGGTCAGTTCTACTATCCCATCAACCAGCTGCGGAGGCTTAACTTCAGTCGCCCCCCAGGAGAACTCTATTTCACAATCAATTCCCCGCCCGGCAAAGAACTCCCGGGTAATATTAACCACTTCCGTCGCGATCCGCTTGCCGCGGAGATCCTCGGCGGATTTGAAGGGAGAGTCTTCCGGAACTGCCAGGACCCAGCGGATTGGTCGAAAACCCGCCTTGGCATAGATCAGGTTGGAGATCTCCAGAACATCGGCGCCGCTTTCCTGGATCCAGTCCAGTCCCGTAATTCCGGCATCGATAGCCCCATTTTCGACATAACGCGCTATTTCCTGAGCTCGGATCAATACGGCCGAAATTTCGGGATCGTCGAGATCGGGATAGTATGATCGTGATCCGAGTGATATGGAAAAACCTGCCCGACGGAAGAGGTCAAAGGTTGATTCCTGGAGACTGCCCTTGGGAAGGCCCAGCTTGATTAGCGGGGTAGTCTTGTTTTGATTGTTAGATTGTGTATTCATAATGTATATTCTCTTGTATAATTAATTATCAGACGGATTTGTTCGATCAGACTGATCCAGCAGAGTTGTCTCCACCATCGCGTTGGCGTTTGCGGTTAGAACCCAAGTTTTAATTGTGGCTATTATTATCTCCCCGGGAGCATTTAGGCAACCATATTATTTTTAAGTTAGCGTCCGTGCCGCTAATTTCAAATTATTTCTCTTGACGGCTGTACCGGTAAACGGTATGAATTACACTGTCATTTAATATAGGAATAAGAATGCAAATCTAAACTTAACCGTGAAGGAGGTTGTATAATGGTTGAAGACGCGAAAGGTTCGGTATTAACCCAGAGATTGCTGGAGCTGACCTGGAAACCGGGAAAGATCTGTCTCCAGACTGGAACCCTGATAGTTGCTTACTTTGTCCTCCTGATTGCCCGGTGGATTGCGCCTGAAGGGATTGCATGGTTAGCTTCAATTATTAATTATATTGGGATTATTGTGGCTTACTTTGTCGCCCTCCTTGGAATGACGGCAGTGGCGAAGATGACCCTCTCCGATTTAAAGGGTGAAGCCGAGATCCCGGCTCGGGCCGCGCTGGCCTCTGCCCTGGGAAAGGGTAAGGAGATAATCAACTCCCCGATTAAGATCTTCGGTATTTTTGCCGGTCTGGTTGTCTTCCACGGGGTTATCGATCTCTGCGGCAAGATTCCCTTCATCGGAGAATTGGGCTGGATGTTCTCCCCCGTGATTACCTTTCCGCTCGGTATCGCCATGGTGGCTACCATTCTGATTCTGGTCTTTGGGGCGATGATTCTTCCGACCATCATTATGCTCGGCAAGGAAGGGCCGGTCAGTGAGCTTATTGATTTCCTGAGGAAGAACACCATCAAGTTCGCGGGTCATTTTCTGATTGCCCTGGTGGTAGCCATTATTACTCTTATTGTACTTACCTGGGCCCTCAGTGCGAGCAACGAAGTCTCCCGGGTTGTTATGGGAGAGAAGTTTGGCTATATTCAAAATCTGATTCCGGGATGGCTTCAGCATGCTCCTGGTTTTGAGAATTACGGGGTCATCGCTAAAGTAGCAACCTGGAAGGGCCTGATGCCGGATCTGAATCCGGTCGCCAATCCTAAGGCATTCCGCTGGACACTCTACCTGGCCGGATTTGTCTACGGGATCATAATGTGGCTGATCCAGATGTCGATTGTGGGATTTATCGTGACCAACTTCAGTGTGGCAGGGACTTTATCGTATGTAGGATTGACCGGCGATTCAGGAGAAGAGAAACCGGATGCGGATAAGGTGATAGAGGAGGTAGTAGTGGTAGAAGAGCCGAAGGAAGCTCCCAAACCAAAACCCGCGCCGAAGAAAGCTCCGGTGAAGAAAGCTCCTCCGAAAAAGAAAGAGGAGAAAAAGGAATAGCCTGATAAGAAAGAATAACCGGCTGGAAAAAGCCCCCCTGATCGTAGATCAGGGGGGCTTTTTTTATTATCAGTCGGATCAGTCGGATCCGACCGATCCGACTGATTTGAGCTCACAGCTCAAAAAAGATCCCGATAATTTAGTTCTCCCTGGATCACTGCCATCGCTTTCTCGATTCTTCTCTGATTCCCGCAGACCCGATCAAAGATTATCCGGGGGAAGAGACCGCTCAGCCGGGATGCCAGGTTGGCCAGAAAGATATTCATTCCCAGGCTTTTTTTGATCGCCGTTTGATAGGCATTCAGTTGGGCGTCTCCCCGGAGGAGATTTGTTACCGACTCTCCTGCCAGCTGTCCGCTGAGAATTGCCGGATAGATCCCCTCGCCGGTGAGCCGGTCGGTCAGTCCGGCGGCGTCACCGATGAGACAGCAGTGGCCTTTAACTAATCCGGAAGGCCTGAGGCGGAACGCAAGCGTGCCTCCCCGGATATTGGAATTGTCGTTGTATTCTTCCAACCCTTCTCTGTGCAGATAATCCCGAAGACAGGTCCTTAATCCCCGGAAGGAGGATCGGCGGGTAGCGACACCCACGTTCAGAGAATCTTTCAGGGGGAAGATCCAGCCGTATCCAGCGGGGATCCCGCCCAGGTCAAAATAGAGGTTCCCTCGTCTCTCTTCAAGTATTGAATCAGGGATTTCTATCCTGGTCTCCAGCGCGAATCCCGTCCGGGAGTGGCCAGTTAGTCCTATCCTCCGAGCTATGGCACTTCCCGCGCCGTCGGCCCCAATCAATGTCCTCCCCGAGAATTCGCCCCCGGTGGTGGTTACATGGAGAATATCTCTTTCCTCTTTCAGATCGATAAACTTACACCCTTCTTCCACCCGCGCTCCCGCGGAGTGGGCCTGCTCAAGAAGCAGCTGATCGAAGATCTCCCGTTTAACCACCCATCCCAGCAGTTCTTCTCCTATCCGGGAATGAGTCTCTTTCGATAACCAGCTGAAGACAATACCCCGGGCCGGCGCATCGCGGCAGATGGAAAAGTCGAAATCAAGAATTTCCCCTACTTTTCGGGGAATTCCGCCGCCGCAGCATTTATAGCGGGGCATAGTCTCTTTCTCCAGCAGAAGCACTTTAAGCCCCGCCCGGGCCATGGTATAGGCGGCGCTCGATCCGGCCGGGCCGCCGCCAATCACAATGGAATCGTAGATGGTCATAAATAAGTGCCTTAAGTTGAAAGTGCGCTAAAGTGCCTAAAGTTGTCAGAAAGAAGTGCCTAAAGTGCCTTAAGTTGAAAGTGCCTAAAGTTGTCGCCTCGCCTGGATATTTTCGTTTAGTGAGCTCATCACCCCATGCCCGTAGCAGGGTACTGTAGCCGCGGTCGTTGACTGCGGTCGGCCGGGCTGATGCCACAATGGTCATCGGCTGCCGTATCCGATACAGTAAATCAATTCTCTAAAAAATATGCTAGTCTTTGGCTATGTCGAAGCGATAACTTTAGGCACTTCAAACTTTAGGCACTCCCTTCCTCCTTACCTTCCCTCCATTTGCTTATACCAAATACGATTAAAACAATGATCACCGTGTACGGTAGAAACCGGACCGAGTCTTCCGGCCAGAAAAGTCCGGCGGAGAAGGTCTTTAGAGAGAATGGGAAGAACCATATATAGCCGCCGATAAGATGCATCTGGCCCGCGTCCATTATCAGGTGAACAATACTTCCCGATAGGATGAGCCAGAATACGGGCTTTCTTTGGTCCTCCCGAAAGAAAAGGCTGATTAGCCAGCAGATCAGAAATACTCCGACCGGGCTATGAAAGGCCTGGGTGGCGAGTAGGGTCTGGGGCCAGATAATATGAAATGGCCGGGAGACTAGGTCCGGCAGCATATTTCCCAGATAAAAGAGAACCAGGTATTTCGTTATCCGAAATCCCTTTTTAACCAGATACGCTCCGGCAATATGTGTTATTAAGTCCGGCATAATGAAGTGCCTAAAGTTTTAAAAGAAGTGCCTTAAGTTGAAAGTGCTCTAAAGTGCCTAAAGTTGTCGCCTCGCCTGGTTATTTTCGCTTTGTAAGTTTTCAGTGAGATTGTTATGGGCTGCTGTAGCCGCGGTCGCTGACCGCGGCATACCGGGCTGACGGCAACGCCCTTGGTGTCGTATCCGATATAGTAAATCAATTATGTATATGCCAATCTCCGCCTATGCCGAAGCGTCAACTTTAGGCACTTTTCCGCCGGAGGCGGATCAGCCTCTGGCTGAAGCGCATTTCAAACTTTAAGCACTTAAAGACCTTCTTTTCCTTTAGGAACTTTAAGTACTTCCTTTATAACTAACCGTCCATTCTCCCAGCGGAGAGAGGTAATCAGTATAATAAGAACAATAATAGCCGGGAATATGGAGACAATTATCTTTAAGGGACGCAGGGGGGCGATCCGGAGTTCTTTCAGTTCCAGGTAACCGGGGAGCCGGAAGACAGTAATCGCCTCCATAGCCTGTCCGGGTTTTATATCATCCAGAGAGGCGAAAGATGATACCATCCCCGTAAACCGGGGGGGGATGGTAATGTTAATCGATCCGGTAATTTGGGAGACTCTGAGGCAATCCGGAGTCATACCCAGCACCCGGGCCTCCAGGAAGATGGGGACTTCACTTCCCTCGTAACGTTCCGGATTGTCCAGGCATTTGGAGAGTGTCAGAGGCTGTTGCGCATAGTTTGAGTACCAGGCCATGAGACCGAGTGCGGTAATTAATCCAACAATTTTAATTTTTCGGTATCGGTTAGAGAACATAGAACATAGCGCCTTCGGCGCTAACGTTAAAAGATAAGGACGTTGAAAAATAAAAACGTTGAAGAAAAAAGACGTTAAAAGCAAGCCATAGCCTGCGGCTACCATTTTATTTGCAATTATTGTCCCGGTAATATCAATTAAACAAACCGGGATCCCGAAGTATTTCGGGGAAATTCCGAAGCAGGAACTTAGCGCCGTAGGCGCTAAATAGATTTAACTGTTTTTAAAATAAAGGAAATATATAATAATTCAATCTCAAAATTCTTAATTCTAAAAAGGTTCTTTTTTTAACGTCTTTTTTCTTCAACGTTTTTATTTTTAAACGTTAGTTATCTTTAACGTTTAATTTGCGCCGCAGGCACTAATTAATTTATGAGAATTTTACTGGTAGCATCAGATCTTCCCACCGCTTCCGCCAGTCATGGAGGGGGCCGGCATACCTTTCAATGGGTGAAGGAGTTGTCGGGTTTGCATAGATGGTCTCTTCTCTCCTTCATCAGGAATGAGGACCGGTCCCGGCTTGGTTCCATATCGGAATTGTTCGAGGAGATCCGGACAGTTCCGGCGGAGAGGTCATTATTGAATCGAATCAGTCGGGCGCCGTTGTTTGTCAGGCACCCCTATTCAGTCGCGGCAAATTACTCGAAACTCCTCCTCAAGAATCTTCGGGAGATGATAGCAGATGGTTCATATGACTGTGTGCAGTTTGAAAATTTCCATCTGGGACAGTATGCCCGTCTGATCGATCCAGATATCCCCCGGATTCTGGTGCTGCAGGATATAGTCAGCGATGTTCTCCGGCAGCAGATTCGGATTGCTTCGGGTTTGAAAAAATACTACTATTACCGCGAATGGAAATTAAGTCGCTATTGGGAGAAATGGTACGCGATCTGGAGCGGGAATGTATTCCTGATGTCATTGAAGGATAAGCGAACGATCGAATCCTGGGACGTTGGCGTTAGGAGCTATATTATGCCGCCTCTCCTCGACCTGGAGAAGCTCCGGGGTCCGGAGGAGAGAAGAGAACCGGGGACCGTTCTCTTTGTCGGAGCTATGCACCGTCCGGGCAACCGGGACGCGGTAATCCGCTTGAAAAAAGAGATTCTTCCCCTGGTCCGGAAGGAATATCCGGAGGTCCGCTGCCTGATTGTTGGCGCGAATCCCTCGGCTGAGATACGGGATCTATCTTCCGATAACTTTATTGTAACCGGGAAGGTTAAACGAATCGAGCCGTATCTGGCCTCCGCGTCTCTTATGGCCGTTCCGCTTCGGGTGGCAGGGGGAATTATCCTGAAGATTGTCCAGGCTATGACCGCCGGGTGTCCGGTTGTTGCCAGCCGATCTGCCAACGCAGGGATCGAGGCGGGAGATGGCTCCGAGATACTGATTGCCGACCGATCAAGTGAGTTCGCGTCCGCGATTATCCGGCTGCTCAAGTCGCCTGATTACGCGCTAAGGCTTGGTAGATCCGGAAGAGAGTGGGTGGCGAGTAAATATAACCGGGAAAAATGCGTGGAGAAGATGGAACGGGTGTATTGGAAGATAGGGAATAGGGAGTAGAAATAGAGAGGAGGAAGGAAAAGCAGGGAGGGGTAGGGAAGCGCCGGGCGGCGCAACCGTCCGACTTGTCTGACCGGTCTGACTTGTCCGACCAGTAAAGATCAATGAAAAAAACAGCAGAAGATAAAGTACTGATCCTGATTCCGGTATTTAATGAGGCTCGTAGTGTTCGAGGCCTGATATCGGAGATCAAGACACTCTATCCGGAAATGGATATCCTGGTGGTTGATGACGGATCCAGCGATAATTCGGAGGGAGAGGCCCGGGCCGGAGGAGCTGTTGTTATCAGTCATTGCTTTAATCTCGGTGACGGCGCCGCTCGCCAGACCGGTTTCCTCTATGCGATCCGTCGGGGATATGATTACATTATCCATCTCGACGGGGATCGTCAGCACACTCCCCGGGAAATACCCCTCTTCCTCAATGTCCTCCGGCGCGGTGAGGTCGACCTGGTAGTCGGTTCCCGTTTTCTGGGGGAACATGAGTATAATCTGCCCCTATCGAAAAAAATCGGGATGAAACTTTTTAGTACAATCTGTTCGCTTGTACTTCGGCAGCAGATCACCGATCCCACCTCCGGCTTCCGGGGGATGAACCACCGGGCTATGGATATTTATACTAACGGTTATTACCCCCAGCACTTTCCCGATGCGGATGTCATTATTTCATCGCATTTCAGGGGTCTGAGGATAATGGAGATTCCAATTACGGTCCGGGCTACCCAGTCAACCAGCCTCCACCGGGGATGGACTGTTATCTACTATATATACAAGATGCTGCTCTCCACCTTTGTATCGAGCTTGCGATTTTCTCGAAAAAAACTAGCCACAAAGGTATGAAGAGACTAAGAAATAATATAGTTATTGAAGTTTAAGTCTTTCCTTTGCGACTTTGTGCCTTAGTGGCAAAAAGTTGCGAAGCTAATGATGGAAGGAGTAAAGATATGAATCCGAAACAGAAGATATTAGCACTGGTAATGGCGGTGGGATTGCTGATATTTATCATTGAGACTGTCCGTAGAAGAAAACTTAGAGAGGAATATGCCTGGCTCTGGGTGCTGATCGGTATCATTATACTGGTTCTCTCTCTCTGGGAGGAGTCTCTCCGGGTAATTACCGGGTTTCTCGGCATCGAACTCCCCATCAATACCGTATTCTTCTTTGGCCTGATGTTCGTGGTCTTCATCAATCTTCACTTCTCGGTTAAGATATCCCAGCTTACCAACCAGGTAAAACGGTTGACTCAGGAGCTGGCGATAAAAAAGAATGAACATTGAACCAGCCTCTGCAAAGGCTACGGCGGGCACGGCGTCGAACGATGAAACTCATAAGCTAGACCACACTCGAAAAGGTATTTTCAACTTCTTGTGTTCAAAAAACTAAATATTCACCACGAAGGGCACGAAGAACACGAAGAAAAATAAAGAAAACTATGTAATTTTTCCTGTTTTCTCAAATTCCTTCGTGAACTTCGTGTTCTTCGTGGTTAAAAAGGCTTTTCGAGCAAGGTCAAGCTAGCCAGCGGGTAGGGCTGGCCGGGAGTTCTATTAAAGCGTCTGTGGGAGAGGTTTCCAACCTCGATCCGGGCGGGGGCCAGGTAATCGGGGTTGGAAACCCCTCCTACAGGGTTAGTGCTGGAGGCGCTAACTTAAAGTTTATGAAACCTGAAGTCGCCATCGTCATCGTTACCTGGAACGGGAAGGAGGACTGCATTTCCTGCCTGAATTCTCTCCGGGATCTTGTTCCTCCCCGGCCGTCTATCATTGTAGTCGATAACGGATCCACCGATGGGACCGCGGGAATGGTAACTAAACATTTCCCGGGAGTTACGATTATTACCGCTCCTGTCAATCTGGGTTTTGCGGGAGGAAATAATCTGGGAATTGAGAGAGCGCTCGCGGAGGGGGCTGATTATGTATGTCTTCTTAATAATGATACGGTAGTTGATCCTCACTTTCTGGAAGAACTTCTCCGCGTTGCCGTGGAAGATCCCCGGACCGGTATTCTGGGATCCAGAATTTTGTATCATGATCGGCCGGATCGAGTCTGGAGCCAGGGGATCGCCGTTAACCGGATCTCCGGAAGAATCTATACGACTTACAACAATCTGAAAGATTCGGAAGTTTCAGGTATTATTACTGAAGTTGATGCCGTCAGCGGCGCGTCGATGCTGTTGAAGAGAGAGATGCTTCGAGAAGTCGGCCTTCTGGATGAGGATTATTATCTCTGTTTCGAGGATGTTGATCTCTGTCTGCGGGCGGGGAGGATGGGATATAAACGAGTTACTGTCTCCTCCTCCCGGGTATGGCATAAAGTAAGCAGTTCCATGGGGGGGGAGTATTCGGAGATGACGGTCTATTACGCTACCCGGAATCATCTACTGGTCGGGAAGAAACAACTTGGCGGGCCGCTGATACTTCGGAAAATACGGAGTTTTCTGATAATGCTCTATACACTTGTCTTTGCCGCTGTTACTTCGGGAGCACCCCGCGGACCAAAGATTCGTGCCTGGCGGCAGGGTGTCCGCGATTACTTCCGGTGCCGGTTCGGCGAGCGCGATGGTTAATCTTGCAGGGCTATGGTTATTGAGATATATTGCAGCTCAATTTTGTTATTTGTTCAGAACTAAACAGTTTAATTCCCCGCTCCGGTAGCGAAGCGAAGGTTTCAACTTTAGGCACTTCAGTTGCCCGAACGAAGTGAGGGCTACGTCCATGAAGATTATATATGTTCTCCTGATCGCGCTGGTCTGTTACAGCCTGCCATTCTTCTTCACCGACGAGGTTATCTCTCCAGATGATCTGGTCTATGATTTCTTCTCTTCCCATCTGGCTGAGACCGGAAAGATCGGCTACCGCCCGCCCGGTGACGCGATCTTCGGGAGAGAAGGATTCACCCCCAGATATTTTGTCTATAATTCCAGCGGAGAGACTTTCCCCCGGAAGTTCCCCGGATTTATCATATTCTGGGCTGGATTGAAACGGATCCTTCCGGCGGAGGCATCTCGGCTGGTTAATCCCATCTGTGCCGTATTCGCGTTATGGCTGTTATTCTTAATAGGAAAAGCGGTATTTCCCGGATTCAGTACCCCGATCCGCGCGGCGATACTTCTGGCCACAACGCCGGTCTTTATCCGGCGCACCTTTGCCTATAATCCAACCCTCTTCAACCTGGCAGTATTTTTGGCGGCGCTTTACTTTCTGATCAGGCTTATCCAGAGCAGGAGGTTATATTTCTACTGTGCCTTCGGGGTATTCGCCGGAGCCATGATCTGGATTCGACCGACCAACATTGTCTATCTGGCCGCGTTCGCGATCATGATATTCATTGAACGAAAGAAAGTCATCGGGAAGCGCCTGATTATCCTGGTCATTCTGATAGTCCTCTTCGGCGGGGGGCTACTCCTCTATAACCATGCCAGCTATGGCAGTTTCTTTAATCTGGGATATACCGCCGATCAAGAACCGGTTGAAACATCGGTCAGCACTAAAGTCCCTCTCAACATCAGGATGATCATAGACTATCTTAACTTCCATCCCGGGATTTGGATGATGCATATAAAGAACGCGCCCCTGGCCTTTACTTTGGCTTTCCCTCTTCTTATTCTATCCCTGATCGGCTTTGTGATCCCCCGTCGGTCTAAGCCTACCGATATGGTCCTCTTCTCAGATGAAGGCACGCATGATGAGGCCGATTCAGCGATTGAAAAAGACATCCCCCCCAGGCTTGGCGGCAGTATTCCAATCCGATTTAATCTCTATTACTTCTGGCTATTTTTTATCTCGATTGTTTTCTTTTCAAATTTCGCGACTTACGGTCACGAGAAAGGCGAGTTGATACTGCATTCATCATATCTCCGTTACCTGATGCCTACTCTCTGCCTCCTCCCGCTTTTCGCCGCCCGGGCGCTGGAGCATTTCACCTTCCCCCCGATTCGCCTGATGACGGTTCTGGCGGGCTTTAATCTCATCGTCGCCCTGGTTGGTCCTGGAGGATCGGTGGAGACAATTATGCAGAGCAGATACTACCGGCAATGCCGGAGTTTTCTTCTTGATAAGACCGATAAGAAGACCGTGATCTTTACCTATTACTGGGATAAACTGGTATTCCCTGAACGTATGGTCTATACCCATGGGACCCAGACTCCCTCGACTGAAATCGGCGATCTGATCCGACTTGTGGAAGAAAAAGGTTATAGGGTTGCTTATCCCTTCAATCCCTGTGACAGTATAATCGGTGATGTCATCCGGAAAGACTATCGGGTGAAAGAGATCACCGGGCCGAATAATCTCTCGCATTTGACCCGCCGTGCCGCCGATTTCATCCCCGGAGATCTTTACCCGGTCAGGCTTTATCAAGTGGTTGGGAGGAAGGCCGGCTCCATCCGGGCGAATAACCCGTCCGACCTGTTCGACCAGTCCGACTTGTCTGACCAGTGAACCTAACCCCCCAAGCCAATGCTATTATACATCACCAGAAAGAACGCTCCCTCGATCGGAGGGATGCAGCGATTTAATCAGAAGCTGATCGCTCATCTTGGTAAAGAGCGCGAGTTCCGTCTTATTTCCTGGGGGCGCTCTCAGGCCCTGATGCCGATCTTCCTTGTCTATGCTTTTTTCAAGACCATCTTCCTGAGGCTCACCGGACGGATCGATATGATCTATCTCTCCGATGGTTTGATGAGTCCGATGGGATTGGTCTTGAAGAAGCTCCTCTCCATCCCGGTTGCCGTTAATATTCACGGCCGGGATATTGCCTTTGCCTTCCCCGGTTATCTGACTATTGTCCCGGCCGCTCTCAAAAAGATGGACCGGGTAATCTGTGTCAGCAAAGAGCTAAAAGAGATCTGTATGGGGTACGGGATTCCGGAAGAGATAATCCGGGTCATCCCCAACGGTGTTAACGCCGATGACTTTACCTGGACCGAGGAATCTCCTCCCCTAAAATGGGTTGGAATCGATCCTGCCGGTCGGACCGTCTTGATCACGGTTGGCCGTCTGGTTCCCAAGAAGGGGGTGGATCGTTTCGTGGAGAAGATCCTGCCGGCTATTATTGAGAAGAATGACCGGGTTCTTTACCTGGTAGCAGGAGACGGCCCGCTCCGGGAATCAATTGAAAGAACCGTCCGGGAGAAGGGGCTGGCTGAGAATGTCAGACTGATGGGTAATGTCCCGATGGATGACGGGAGTTTGAAAGCCCTCTACTGCGGTTCCGACATCTTCGTCATGCCCAATGTCGATGTTCCGGGTGACATCGAAGGTTTCGGGATTGTCGCGATAGAAGGCGGTGTGGCCGGACTGGCGGTAGTCGCCTCCCGTCTTCAGGGGATTCAGGAGGCCGTTACTACAGGAGAGAACGGGATTCTCCTTGAATGGGGCGATGACCAGGCCTTCATAGATACCATACTTGATCTGATCGAAAACCCGGCGAAAAGAAAAGCGCTCGGCGATAAATCCCGCCGCTATGTAATTGAGCATTACAGTTGGGATAAGATCGCGGCTTTATATTCAGAGGTTTTCTCGGAGCTGTAATCTGTTGGACAAGTCGGACAGGTAGGACCGTTGTTCCCCGGGGTGGTACCCTACTTCTCCGTGCTCAAAAACCGAATGTTCAATAACCAATTTCCAACTGCCAATTATCAAGTGACCTTTGGCCTGGGCGCCCACTACTTGGAAGTTAGCAGTTGGAAGTTGGTCATTGGATATTCCTTCTTTTTCCCTGCTTCCTCCTACTTTTCCCCGGCGACCACTTCAGCTATGTTGAGAGCGTGTTCCGCTATATGGCGGTAGTTGGTAAGCATGTCGGCAAAGACCAGGCCGGGGAGGGGGGCGCAGATTTTTGCGGCCAGCCGGGCTAAATTCTTCCCCCGATATTCCTTCATCAGACGGACTATCTCTTTATGCTTTTCGGAGGCACGATTAAGGATATCCTCCTGGTTGGTTCGGACCGCGTTACTGATCAGGGTGATGTAATCTTTGGTATGATTATGGAGATCGATAAGATCTTGGCGCCCGGGTTCACTTATCTTTAAAGAGTACTTGCGGCTCTTGATCCGCATCTTCTGCATACTGACAATGTAGTCGCTGATGGATTCATATTCATCGGCCAGGCGGATCTGTTTCTGCGCTTCAGTCATGACTTCATGGGTGATATTGCCGGTCATCAATCCCCCTAAAAATTCCGTGATCTCTTTCTGGACATTATCGAGGATCTCTTCCCATTTGAATATTTTTCGCTCCAGGTTTTGATCCGGCTTATCTATGAGGAGAGTCTCCCCCAGCAGTTCCATCATATTCTGAACACTATCTACCATAAAGATCAGTTCTTCTTTCGATTGTTCGATTCCGAGCGCCGGGGAGTCAAACAGACGGATATCGAGATAGACCAGGTGGGGGGGGTCATCCGGATATTTATCCGGGATGATCCTTTCCAGACCATGGGCCAGGAGTCTGGTGAACGGCAGGATGACAATTACCAGGATAACATTAAAACAGGTATGGGCCAGAGCGATAGATTGGATAATATTAGGAAAGATCGTGCCCCCATCGGTTTGAACCGCCAGATCAGGATTCATCCCCAGGATTCCTACTACCGCTTTAATATACCAGGGAAAAAGGGCGGTGATGCAGAGTACACCGCCGAGCTTGATTAAGATATGAGCATAGGCGGCCAGTTTGGCATTTCTTGAGGCGCCAAGCGAGGAGAGGTAGGCGGTGATAGTGGTTCCGACATTCTCTCCCAGGACCAGTGCCGCCGCGGTTGGGAAGTGAATGATTCCGGTGGAGGCCAATCCCATTGTGATCCCGATGGTGGCGGATGATGACTGGATAACAGCGGTCAATAACGCTCCGGCGAAAGCGCATTTTAAGACCCCGAAGTAGCTATCCGGGGTGAACCGGGAGAACCAATCCAGGAAGGCGGGCATATCTCTGAGAGGCGCGAAACCCTGCTTCATCAACTGGAGACCGAAGAAGATCATCCCGAACCCCATCACCACCATGGCGGTATAACGGATTCGCTCGTTCTTGCTGAAGAGGTAGATCAGTGCCGCGATGCCCAGTATCGGCAGGCCGTAGCGGCCGATCTTTAATACCAGGAGCCAGCCGGTGATGGTAGTCCCGATATCCGCCCCCAGAATAACCCCGATGGCTTGGGTGAGGGTCATAAGCCCGGCATTTACGAAACCGACTACGGTAACGGTGGTAACCGAACTGGATTGGATCAGGCAGGTGACCACAATCCCCACACCGCAGGCCAGGAGGCGGTGGCTGGTTACCGCGTTGATCAGAGATCGGAGCCTGTTGCCAGCAACCGCCTGCATTCCTTCGGACATGTTTTTCATGCCCAGGAGGAAGATGCCGAGACCGCCGACGACGGGGAGACCGATGGTGCCCAATGTTGCTAAGAGAGTAGACATAGTAAGTTTCTATTTTAAAGCCGCTGATCGGCGTTGGAGGTTCTCGGTTATTTTGATCGGTCGGACAAGTCGGACTGGTCAGACTGGTCCGACAGATGCTCAGCGCGGTGCTTCCCTCCTCCTCCCTGCCATTCCCTGCTTATCCTTCCTCCTCCCTACTTTGGGATATCCCCGGATCCTCCAAAATAAACCCTGGTTACCCCTTTGATCGCCCATAGTCCAGAGGTCTCCCGGAAGATGCCGATATCGTCGACGGTGTCTCCGCTATAATCCCCCGGGACCGGCTGATCGGAGGAAGCTCCAAAGTAGGTCCGGGTTATCCCCCGGATCGCCCAGAGGCCCGAGGCGGGACGGAAGATCGCGGGGTTGTCATTGGCTGGGATTCGGTAGCGGGCAGGGATGGCGATGTCATCGCTGCCGCCGAAATAGAAACGGCTAACTCCCCGGACCGCCCAGAGACCGGAAGTCGAACGGAAGATCGCGGGATCATCCCGCCCATCACCGTCCATATCCAGAACCAGGGGAGAGTCAGATGAACCGCCGAAATAGATCCGGGTGAATTCCCGGATTGCCCATAGTCCGGAAGCTGGACGGAAGATAGCGATATCTAGACTACAAGTTCCGGTAAAGTTGCTGGGCATAGGCTGGTCACTTGAACCGCCGAAATAAACCCGGGTAATGGATCGGATTGCCCATAGGCCGGAATTGCTCCGGAATATGCCGGGATCGGCGGTTCCGTCACCATCATAATCCCCCGGTTCCGGGAGGTCGGATAAGCCACCAAAGTAGATCCGGGTAACTCCCCGGATTGCCCAGAGTCCGGATGAGGGTCGGAAGATCGCGATATCCGCGGTCCCGTCGCCGTTAAAATCGCTCCGGGAGGGACGGCAGGGGGTCGGGGATGATTCCGGTGTGGGCGAGAACTCCGGTGTTGGTGTGGGAACCGGTGTTCTCCCGGGCGGAACCCCCCAGATCTCAATATCATCTATATTCCAGCCGGACGCGGGTTCAGCATAATCTGTTGGACCCATTATCCATCGGATATATACTGTGGCTTCGTCGTCGGCAAAGGAAGATATGTCATATTCATACTGCGACCAGGAGGAATCAGTGGTCCAGAGAGAATCCGAATTAGTCCAGATTGTATTCCATAGGGATCCGTCATTTGATATTTGAATAGTTGCTTCATCATGGCTGCGTCTTTCCACGTTCAGCCAGCGCCAGAACTTAAGCCGGGTTTTTAGCAGATAGGTGCAGTTGATGGCCTTTGTGGTGAGGTAATAAGCCGGCATATCGGTGGGGTAGTTCCCAGATAGGTTATAACCGTAAACATTGCTGTCGGTGTGGCCGGATGATGGATCAGGATAGCTCCAGCCATCTCCGCCTAGTCCAAGAGGCACTCCAAAAGCCCAGTCCGCTTGGGTCATCCAGCCCGGGTCGCTGTTCAGCGGGAAAGAGTAGATCAGGACCGGGACTCCCGGCGTGGGGGAAGGGATCGGTGTGGTAGTGGATATGGGAGTTACTGTTACTGATGGTGATGGAGTAGGGGAGGGCATTGGTGTAGCGGTGGTAGTCGGCGTTAACGTCGGCGTGGCAGTGGGAGCCGGTGTAAGAGTCGGAATCGGAGAAATGGTTGGAGTCGGTGTAATCACCCTTGTAGTTGGGGTAGGGGTGATCACTCTTGGAGTGGGAGTTGGTATGACTATCGGCACCCCCCAGACCTCGATATCATCGATATTCCAGCCGGAGAAGACAAGAATGGTATCGGTCGGCCCCATCCCCCACCTGATCCGGACATTGCCATGGGTGTCGGCGATCGATGATAATACATAAGTATGTCTGATCCAGCTTGAGTCAGTTACCTGATGACCTATTATATCGGAATTTTTCCAGATCTCATGCCACTCGGAGCCGTCGCTGGATGCTTGAATATACGCGTAGTCATTAACACTTCGCTCAACATTCAGCCAGCGCCAGAAGTAGAGAGTGACATTCTCAAAGCCGGAGCAGTCAATCGATTCCGTGGTTAGGTAGTAGGTCTCATGCATGCTGTTCGGGTAGTTCCCCTGGAGGTTATAGCCGTAAACATTATCTCCGCTATGGCCTGAAGTTGGATCGGGATAGCCTGTATTTTGCGACGGACCTCCTTCCGGCGTTGGTGATGGTCCTCCCTCTCCCGCCGGAACTCCAAAAGCCCAGTCTGATTCTGTGGTCCAGCCCGGATCGCTGCTTAGGTTCTCGGCATAGATAATTATCGTGATCGGAGGTGTCCCGGTTGGCGCGGGGGTCACGGTTGGCTGTGGGGTAGCGGATGGGATAGGGGAGATGGTTGGGGTCGGGCTGATGCTCGGAGTTGGCGAAGCGGTCGGGATCGGGCTAGGGGGGACACTGGGAGTGGCGGTAACTGTTGGTGATGGGGTCGGAGTCAGGGTCGGTGTGGGAGTCGGACTGGTCGGTGCCTGACTGGTGCATTCCAGACTGTGGGTCCAGGTATGAGAATCTCCTTCCAGCACCCAGGCGTAGGTCGCGATCTGGTAACCATTCCCGGGCCAGGGATCCATATAGTAGAGATAGCTTCCGGCGTAGCCCCGCCCGGCAAGGAAATGTCCCCCCCCGGTGTCCCATCCCCATCGGGTCACAAATGGCTGACGGTTGTCTATCCGCGCCTCCACCTCTCCCAGGCTCATCGCGTAAGCTCCGTAGGTGTTGCTCACCCCCCAGTTATCCATGATCATGTTGATACCTTTGCGGGAAGCGTCGAAACCATAGAGATAATTCCAGGTATTGACCCCCCCGGTCCCGTAATCGGCGATATCCGATTGGGTGGCAAAATCCTCGTAGTAATTGAGTATGGCCTCGGAGACTCCGGCCCAGCACCACTGATCCATGGCTTGGAATTTTTCCAGAACGTCGAGCACGGCGAAAAAAATGGAAGGCGTAGGGATCGGAGTGACGGAAGCTGTGGGGGTAGGAGATGGAGTGGGGGTTGAGGCAGGTGTAGCGGGGGCGAACCAGAATAGAGCCATAATCGATATGACCAGAAGAGTTATTATAGATATATGTTTGCTTCTCATGGTGTCTTATCTCGTTACTTGAATATCATCTTCGGTTCCATAGTACAAGCGAGAGATCCCCTGTAATGCCCACAGTCCGGAACTTCCTCGGAAGATGGCAATGTTTGTTGTACCGTCCCCATCGAAATCGGCGGAAACCGGCTCGTCTCCACCGGTGCCGAAATAGCTCCGGCTCAATCCCATCGCCGCCCATAGTCCGGTCTGGGGACGGAAGACGGCCGGAACGAATATGCCGCTTCCGGACCAGCCCGCCGGTACAGGGAGGTCACCCGGTCCGCCGAAGTAGGCGCGGGACACCCCCCGCACCGCCCACAGCCCGGTAGAGGGACGGTAGATCCCCTCCTCCGCAGTGCCATCTCCGTCATAGTCTCCAGCCACCGGGATATCACCGGAAGCCCCGAAGTAGAGGCGGGTTACCGAGCGGACGGCCCAGAGGCCGGATCCTGCGCGAAAGAATGCCATATCAGCAATCCCGTCACCATTGTAATCAGACGCTCCCGGCACCCCGTCGGAAGATCCGAAATAGAAACGGGTGATTCCCCGGATGGCCCAGAGTCCGTTGTCGCGGAAGATTGAAGGGTTGGTAGTTCCATCTCCATCATAGTCGCCGGCAACCGGCAGGTCGCCGGAAATCCCGAAGTAGAGTCGGGTTACCGCGCGAACCGCCCAGAGGCCGGATCCTTTCCGGAAGACAGCGATGTCAGCAGTCCCGTCACCATCATAATCGCCGTCCGTCTGCCCGACTGTCGGGGTGAGATGGAGTATAATATCGTCATTTTCAAAACTCAGGAAAGTTTTAACGGTGGAGACATGATAGCCGGGAGATGAGGCCGATAGCGTGGCCCGGGTAGGTCCGCCGGTTAGGAACCAGTAGTTCCCTGTTGAATTAGTAATATCATAATGGGATCGATACTCGGTCCGCAGATATACTCTTGCTCCCTCAATCACATTATTGGTCAACGCGTCGATAACCTGTCCCTCTACTTCGATCGAGACTGTCGGCGCGGGGCTCGGAGTAGGAGTGGAAGTGGGGGTATAGGGCGACCAGGGTGTTGGAGTGGAAGTTGCAAGGGGATCGAGAAAGAAATCGAGGTTATTGGCACATCCATAGGTCAATTGATGATTCCCGGTCTGATAACCGGAGAAACTAGCTACAATTGTCCCGGATCCGGCCCCGCAACAATTCCCCCCAAGGATATGATAAGAGCCGCTCTGGTCGGTCCAGTCGCTGCCAAACCAGTCATACTTCCAATCTGATCCGTTCAGTTCCACGTAGGCGTTTTCAATCGGTGCCAGTGTCACGCCATCGTAAACCGATCCCCAGGCTTCTACCGTACAGGGAGAACACATTGGTGTTACTTCCGGCGTGGGTGAAGGGGTGGCTATCACGGAATTGAGGGAAAAGTTATCTATATAGGCATCATTGTTATTATTAATAGTCTCTTTCACTGCAATATATAGAGTGACATAGACAGACTCTTCCGGCGCTTGAACATTGGTGTAACTTTTCTCTTCCCAGGTATCGAAGGCGGCCAAGTTCCAATCCGAGGTCCCTGAGGTAGAAAGAATGGTCTGAGCAGTATTCCTCCATTCAATCAGAAACTGGAACTGAGTGTCATCTATCACACCACCTTCATCATTAAGGACATAGAAACATCCGCAAAAATCATAGTAATTTCCGCCGATAACTGAAACAGCCGCGGATCGAATCCCCCGGCTGTAGTAATTCATGGTCGGATCGCGAAAAATACAGGAGAATGTTCCGTGGCAGCCACCGGTGGCATGGTCGATATTTCCTGATATTCCGATTTTGGTCCAATCTACCAGGGGTGGATCAAGTTCAAAGCTTGGATTTAACAGAGATTCGGGAATTGGTGTTGGCGTGGGTGAGTGTGCTGGAGTTGGAGTACACGAGCAACTGGTGGGTGGAGTCGGGGTTATGGTCTGCGGTGGGGGCGCTGTTGGAGTGGGGGGAGAAACTGTTGGCGTCTTGGCCGGAGGCGGGGTTGGAGTGGAAGGCGAAATTGTTGGTGTCTCGGTCGGAGGAGGAGGAGGAGTTAATCCCCCAACTGGAGTTAGCGTGGGGAAAGGAGTGGGTGCCCCGGTCTGCCCATCCCATCCGGCCAGCCGGGCCATCATCCACCAGAATGCCCGGGCCTTTTGATTACAGTTCAACGCTCTGGAGTGCGCGCAGTAGCAGTCCTCGCATAGTTCGGAACCGGGGTTGGCGGTGCACCACTCATTGGCCCAGTTTCCCCCCGAGTAATCGCAGTCGTCGTTGGCTCCCAGGTCAAGGTAATCCACTCCATCCGGATCGTATCGTTCGATATCCGCGAAGTCAAAGAGGACTTTATAGTAGTAGGTGCAGTAATCCCGGATCTGCTCGTTTCGCTGGTGTAGAGTTCCGGAACTGACGGTTCCATCCAGGTGGCCGGTCATGTAGATGAATCGCATCCCCGGATACCAGGTCTCGAACTGATCCATTGTTTCCAGATATTCATTAATGTACGACTCCGATGCGGAGGATACCTGCCCGCACCAGGACCACATCGAGAAGTCGTAGTTGCCGGTCGCCGCTATCGCCGTTGTCCGGGCCCAGGCGCTTGATCCCTCCCAATAATCATCGGGCGAAATATACGTCTCCGGAGGATTTCCGTCATAGATCCGGAGAGCGGTAGGATCTTCTATGGGGGGTAAGCCTTCTGAGGAGTTGTTCCTGATTGCCATGCTGTAGTAGGTATCCAGATCCTCCAGATTCTGGATGCCGGACGTTATCTGGCCTCCGTGAGAGGTGTGCGCGTAGTGCAGTGTCAATCCCTTGGCCTGCTCTAGCCAGTACTCTGGAATCTGGCTGAGGTCGATACAGGTATGATCGATAACCATCGCCTGGGGAAAAGCCGGCGCGCCCAGCCCGATTATCCCTAGGGAAAAGATCAGATATATGCCGGCGCGGCGGATATTTTTCATCATTGCTATGGTTGTCCCCGGTTTTATAAGCAGAAATGTTTAGCGATTGTCAAATTATTGTATTATATTATCGCACATTGTGAAGCGGATAACAAGTTCGGAAGATAATTAGCGGCTTCGGCTAAAGTTACCCGGGTACTATCGAGTGAACCGTCGGACTGTTCTCCGATAGGTCGGTAAGTTTCGTCGGATCAGTCCGAGATGAAGCAAATCTAAAATGGACTATAACTTTTGACAACAGAAGATAAAAATATTTACGGAGTAAAAATTAATGGATAAATATGACTTTAAAGAGATTGAACCGAAGTGGCAATCACGTTGGCGGGAGATGGGGCTCTTTACCGCCCGGGACTTTGACGATAAGAAGGAGAAGTTCTACTGCCTGACCATGTACCCCTATCCCTCCGGGGTGCTCCATATGGGGCATGTCATCAACTATACCCTGGGGGATGTGATTGTCCGCTACAAGCTCCTTCGGGGGTATAATCTCCTCTCTCCGATGGGCTGGGATTCATTCGGCCTCCCGGCCGAGAACGCGGCCCGGAAGCAGGCCGCGGCCGCGAAACTGGTCGGGGAGAAGCCGCTCCACCCGGAAGAGTTCACCGAACGGAATATCGCCCATATGAAGACCCAGATGGCCCGGGCCGGATGGGGGTATGACTGGTCCCGGGAACTGGCCACCAGCCGTCCCGAGTACTACCGCTGGACCCAGTGGCTCTTCCTCCTCTTCTATAAGAACGGTCTGGCCGAGAAGAAAGTCGCCCCGGTTAACTGGTGTGAATCCTGTGGGACGGTGCTGGCCAACGAGCAGGTTATGGGAGATGGGACCTGCGAACGGTGCGGATCGTCGGTCGATCAGAAGGATCTCAATCAGTGGTTCTTCAAGATGAGCAGTTACGCTCAGCAACTTCTCGATGGACATGAAGAACTGAAGGATACCTGGCCGTCCCGGGTGATCAAGATGCAGGAAGAATGGATCGGCCGGTCGGAGGGCGCACGGGTGGTATTTAAGATCACCGGGACCGGAGAGGAACTCCCAATCTTTACCACCCGCCCGGATACTCTCTGGGGCGTGACCTTTATGTCGTTGGCCCCGGAGCATCCTTTGATTGAAAAACTGGTTAAGGGAACCGAGCAGGAAGGAGAGGTAATGGAGGCGGTTAGGAAGATGCGGATGGAGGGGAGATCCGCCCGCCAGATCGCCGACCTGGAAAAAATTGGGGTCTGGACCGGATTTTATGTCACGAACCCCGTCAACGGAGAGGAGATTCCCCTCTGGGTAGCCAACTTTGCCCTTATGACCTACGGCACCGGCGCGGTGATGGCTGTCCCGGCCCACGATCAGCGGGACTTTGAATTTGCCCGAAAGTATGATATCCCGATCAAGGTGGTGATTCAGCCGGAAGGGGAAGAACTTGATCCGGATAAGATGACTGAAGCCTATGTGGAGCCCGGTATTATGGTTGGTTCAGGGATATTTACCGGCCGTCTCAATACTGAAGCGATGAGTGATATTATTGCCTGGCTGGAAGAGCAGGGGATTGGCGGGGGTGAGATCAACTACCGGCTCCGTGACTGGCTTCTCTCCCGGCAGAGATACTGGGGCGCGCCGATTCCGATTATCTACTGTGAGAAATGCGGTGAGGTGCCGGTACCCGAAGATGATCTGCCGGTGGAGCTCCCGATGGATGTGGACTTTGAGAAACCGGGGAATCCATTGGAGTCGAGCGAGACCTTTGTTAACTGTCTCTGCCCCCAATGTGGCGGTCCCGCCCGCCGGGAGACGGATACCATGGACACATTCGTCGATAGTTCCTGGTATTTCCTCCGGTATTGTTCGCCGCACGCGGAAGATGCACCATTCACCCCGGAGATGGTCCGTTACTGGATGCCGGTCGATCTCTATATCGGCGGGATCGAACACGCCACCATGCACCTGATCTACTTCCGTTTCTTTACCCGGGTCCTCCACGATCTGGGATACCTGGATTTCAAAGAACCGGCCCGGAGACTTTTCTGTCAGGGGATGGTCTGCAAGACCGCTTATTACTGTGAGAAATGCAAATGGATACCGGAGGAGAAAGTGGTCGGCGGCGAGCGGGAGGGAGATGCTATTGTCGGGGGGCGGTGCGCGGTCTGCGGCGGTCAGGTCCGGGAGGAGATGACCAAGATCAGCAAGTCCAAGCTCAATATTGTCGATCCCGACCGGATGATCGATAAGTACGGAGCGGACTGTGTCCGGCTCTATATGCTCTCCGATACCCCGCCCGATCAGGAACGAATCTGGTCCGCGGAGAGGATGCAGGGATCATGGCGGTTTTTGAACCGCCTCTGGGATACGGTGGAGAATGCCGCCGGCGCCCTGAAAGATCAGGATCTACGGATGCCTTCCGAGCTTGATGAAGCAAGCAAGGACCTGCGCCGTAAGACCCATACCAGCATCAGGAAGGTTACCGAGGCGATCGAAGGTGGGTTTCGTTTTAATACCGGGATCTCCTCGGTGATGGAATTATTGAATACGGTTCGCTCTCCCGGTAACGTCCATTCGGCGGTACTGCGGGATGCGGTTGAGAGCATGCTGATCCTGATCTCCCCGATCGCGCCCCATTTCTCTGAGGAATTATGGAGTCGGCTCGGTCATCCGGAGAGCATCTTCAGGGCTTCCTGGCCGGAGGTTGATCCGGAGGCCCTCCGGGTGGAAGAGGTGACACTCGCCGTTCAGGTCAATGGTAAGATCCGAAGCCGCGTGACTCTCCCCGCCGACGCGGAGACAGACGAAGTGGAGAAGGCTGCTCTGGAAGATGAGAAGGTGAGCAGTTATCTTGAGGGGAAAGAGTTGATCAAGGTAATTGTGATTCCCGGTCGGCTGGTTAATGTTGTTGTGAAATAAGTGCCTAAAGTTGTCGCTTTTGCTTGGCTGCCCGCCCTGTAGCCGGGGTCGTTGACCCCGGTCCGGAATTCCGCGGTCATCGACCGCGGCTACAACGTCGCCTGGGGCGCCGCCCCCGGTCCGGGATTCCGCGGCCATCGAATGCGGCTACAACGTCACACCCTGTAGCCGGGGTCGTTGATCCAGGTTAACTTTGGTTAGATCGAATTTCCAACTAAATTATGTGGTTCCGACTGGAAAATCTGACTAAAAAGGAAAGATGGATGCTGGTGGGTCTGACGGCTGCTCTTGGTTGGGGGCTGGTGGGGGGAGCGCTGCAGATACGGGATTCATTCATCCGGTCCGCCACGGAACAGCCTGATCTCTATGGGGAACTATGGAGGGCACTCCCCGATCCGGAGTTCCTGGGGCTTCGTCCCTTTGGTGATCGGGGCCCGCTCGACCCGAACGCGGAAGTTGTATATATGACCCGGCCGCTCCTTCCCGGAGATCGGGAGATAGAGATGAGTGAAGACGGCTGGATCTTCTTCCCCCGGCATTATTACACTACCATCAATATCAATGAGGCTGATCTGGATGAGTTAGTGACCCTCCCCGGAATCGGCCCGATCGCGGCGCAGCATATTCTCGATTACCGGGATAAGTATGTCGGGTTCATTAAAATGAAAGCGTTGAAGAATGTGGATGGAGTGGGAGATAAGACGCTGAAGAGAATGGAGGGGCGGGTTAGGTTGTATTGAATGGGGAATAGGGAATGGGGAGTGGAAAAGCAGGGGACCGAATAACGAACCGCAGAATATCGAATATTGAATATCGAATGTCGAAGTAAAAGAAGCCAAGGCGAGGCTACTTCGACATTCGGAGTTCGGTGTTCGATATTCGATATTTTTCTTTAATTGGGGCCGAGGTTGGGGGAAGAAGAAGGAGTTTAACCAGAAAAAGTGACAACTTTAAATCAGGACTGGACCAGTTTTTTTAGGATTTAGGTAAATAGAATTTAGTATTTAAAATTTGATATGGATGAATTTAAGCCTTTAGATTGGGGTCTATATGATGACGTCTCAGGGGTTATGGAGATTCGGGATTGGGGGTATGAGGGGTCATATATCTGTTTTCGGGGGAGGTTGAAGGTTCCCGCGTCGGAAGCGTCGCGGGAACTCAATTCCCGGGGTGGTTCTCATGGGTTGATAGCTTATCTCCGTATAGCCGGCGGCGAAGAGCTTGTCAAATTCGCTCCTATCAATTCGGGGCGGAGAAAAAACCGCCTCTTCATTCCAGTTCTGCTATTTGTCGTTACCCTGATCAGCACCCTCTTTATCGGTGCTCTGAACAGCGGTACTTTTGCCAGAGATATTCTATCTCATCCTCTTCTGCTTCTGAACGGAGCACCGTTTTCATTTACATTAATCATCATTCTCGGGCTCCATGAATTCAGTCATTATTTTGTCTCGAAGAGATATGGGATCCGGACCAGCCTGCCCTATTTCATTCCCTTCCCTAATATAATCGGAACTATGGGTGCCGTTATTGTCAGCCGCTCTCCGTTTGTCGATCGAAAGAGCCTCTTTGATGTTGGAATTGCCGGTCCGCTGGCCAGCTTCGTGCTATCTATCGGAGCTATTATTCTGGGATTCTCCGGAATGACGCTGGTCAGGATATCCACTCATATCTTGCGTCCGGAGCCCGGCCTTTATCTGGGAGATTCTTTGCTGACGACTGCTCTGTTTTGGCTCCGTTATCGTCAGATACCGCTTGGTTTTGATATCAACCTGGGTCCGATCGGCTTTGCCGGATGGGTGGGGCTCTTTGTCACCGGGCTGAATCTCCTGCCGATGGGGCAGTTGGATGGCGGGCATATCTCTTATGCTATATTTGGCAGATACCACAAGTTAATTACCAGGTTGATGATGGCTCTATTGGTTCTTTTTGGTATATTGTATTCTTCTCCCTTCTGGATTGTTATCGGGATATTGGTCTTGTTCCTGGGTAGCCGCCATGGACCTCCGCTGGATGATATCACGCCATTAAATCCGGGGAGGGTATGGCTGGCGGTTGGCGCGTTGATAATTCTTATAATCTGCTTCATCCCGGTTCCGATTCAGATGATATAGAGGTGTTTTTATATTGCATGGGAAAAAGTCCAATTTAAACCACGAAGTACACGAAGATCACGAAGAATAATTAAAGAAATTTACCATATTTTCTAAAAAACCTTCGTGATCTTCGTGTACTTCGTGGTAAATAATAGCTGTTACTACCCAAGCAATATGACTAATAACCTAAAATGACGACTAAAAAGTATAAATTAGTATATTATCAGTTGTTTATTATTGTGGTGGGGGTTATTTTTTACTATAATAGCCTTCAGGGTGAATTTATCTTCGATGATGAATCGATTATAGTAAAAAATACTCATATTGAGAAGATCTGGCCGATACCGGAAGCCTTCTCCGCCCCTCCTGATAGTCCGGTTCGGGATCGGCCGGTGGTTAATCTAACTCTATCTCTCAACTATCTCCTGGGAGGGCGGACTCCCTTCGGTTATCACCTGGCGAACTTAATTATCCACCTGCTTTCGGCGCTGCTGCTTTTCGGTATTATCAGAAGAACATTTTTAACTCCCCGGCTCTCGCTCCGATATGGAGCGGCCACCTCCGGTCTTGCCCTGGCATCTGCCTTGATCTGGGAAGTCCATCCGCTTCAGACCGAGAGTGTTACCTATATAACCCAGCGGTGTGAGTCACTGATGGGGCTATTCTATCTGGGGATGCTATACGCGATTATCCGGGGGTTCTCATCCCGCCGCCCGATTTCCTGGTATCTCCTTTCTGTCTTTCTCTGCGGGCTGGGGATGGGGAGTAAAGCGGTGATGGTGACAGCTCCCCTGATTGCCCTTATTTACGACCGGATTTTTCTTTCCCGGAGTTGGAATGAACTCTGGAATAAACGGAGTTGGCTCTATCTCGCCCTGGCCGCGACCTGGATTATTCAGATTATCCTCCTTATTACTACTTCCTATCAGGATATCAAGACCCATCTTCCTCTGGAGTACGCGTTAACTCAATTCGGTGTGGTAACCCACTACATCCGACTTATATTTATCCCTCATCCCCTCTGCCTGGATTATTACTGGCCGGTAGCTCACGGGTTGGCCGAAATCATACCCGCCGCTTTGCTGGTCGGGGGACTTCTATCTCTAACTGTCTGGGGGCTGATGAAGAATCCGCCGCTGGGATTCGCCGGGGTCTGGTTTTTTCTGATTCTTGCTCCCACTTCCAGTATCCTTCCCCTGGAGGACCTGGCCTTTGAACATCGCTTATACCTGCCCCTGGCGTCTCTGGTTCTGCTCGGAGTAATAGGAGGGCATGAAATATCACGGTGGATATTCCCCTCATCATCTATCCGACGGAGGAACCTGAGGATTATCCTGATCGCGGTGATGGTGGCCGGGATGGGAGTTTTGACTCTTCGGAGGAATGTTGATTACCAGACCGCGGTCGGGATGTGGGAGGACGTGATCCGGAAGAGACCAGCCAATCCCCGGGCTTATAATAACCTGGGCAACCTGATCAACAAGCAGGGCGACAACCGAAAGGCGCTTGAGCTGTATCAGACCGCCATCCGGGTCGATCCGGATTATCCGGCGGCATATTACAACCTGGCCAATCTTATGGCCGGAGAGGGAAGGATGATGGAAGCGATTGATTACTATCGGAAGTCATTGGAGCTCAATCCTGAGGCGGTGGAAGCGCACAATAATCTTGCCGTGGCACTTTACAAGTTGGGGAGAGGGACGGAGTCCATCGAGCATCTCAGGTCGGCGGTCCGGATTGATTCCACCGATCCCGCGGCATACTACAATCTGGGAGTGGCCCTGATAAAAGAAGGCCGATCCCGGGAAGCGCTCCCTTTTCTGGAGAAGGCGGTAGAGTTGCGCCCTGATTACCTCCCGGCGCAAAAGGCGCTTGATATGATTTTGCCCGGCAAGTGATTATTTAACCTGGGTTGAATATCGGCCCCGGTTCAAGAATAGCTCGATTTATAATCGAGCTATAACTAAAAGATGTAGTTTAAATCTAACCCCACGGCCCAGAGCCGCTGCTCGTAGTCCGCTCCCTCAGCGGTTCGGTCGCCCCAGGCAACGGCCCCCACAGCGTCCGCGGTCAGACCCTGCGCGATCTCGAAACCGGTCCCGAAGGTGATGTTCTTCCGATCCACGTCGGCGATGTGAGCCAGACTGACCGCTTTGGCCGGGAGCGGAGATTCATCAAAGAAGAAGCCGGCCCGGACAGCCCAGGTGGGCTTCAGCATGTACTCCGCCCCCACCCGGTAACGGTTGGAGTCACTCCAGTCTTCATCGTACGAAGAACTCTGGAGGAGAACCCCTTCCTGATCATACTGGACGTTGGTCCGGTAGAATGACCACATTGTCTGCTGGAAATCAGCGGTAAGGATCAGCTCATCCATAATCGGCGTGATCGCAAGGCCGACCCCCCAGGTTGGAGGGTGGCGGAATTTGTAAGTGTCGTTGGTATCTTCATCCAGTCCCATGAAAGACAGACTGCTGCTGGTGTTTCCTGTCATCTTGACTGTGCTCCCGGTCCGGTAAACCGCGCCGGCGCTGATTATATCCGAGATCTTGTAAAGAAGCCCGAATGACCCTTCCGCTCCGTATCCATCATTTTTCAGATCGAAGTCATAATCATAATCGAGGATCCCGGAGTTGGAGACATCTTTCTCGGCCTTCCGCTCGATCCGATCGTACAGCAGTGCGATTCCGGCTCCGGCATAGAGACCGTCAAAGATCTCCCGGGAGATTGTAAGCTGAGTCTCTACAATAACCAACTGCTGATAGTTTTTGGCATAGATGGACCCCATCCCGTAGGAGATGGTATCGCTCCAGTCGGAGTAATATCCCATGGGAGAGTAGACGGTAAGGCCGACTGTGAACTCGGGGAAGGTCATATAACCGCCGAGTCCCTGGGGCTGGTAGAAATGATAATTTGTCGATGTCTTATTGAACTGATCCGGCTCCATTCCGCTGTAGTTGATAAACATATCCTTGGTATATTTATATTTTTCGGCGGTCTGGGGGGTGGGTGGGAGGTTGGCAAATGAATCACTTCCCCGGAGGGTGGGATGGGTTGAGAGGAAGTCGATTCCGGCCCCGGCTCCCTCCAACTGGGCCAGCCCGGCTGGATTCCAGTAACTGGCCGTCCAGTCATCGGCCAGGCCGATATAGGCGCCTCCCATAGAGAGTGCTCGGCTGCCCAGGCCTCCGAATTCATAACCACCGGCGTAAAGCAGAGGAGTAATTAAAATTGAAACTAAGGACAAAGACACAATTAAAGTCAACCTTGATAATAATCTTTCTGGCATTTAATTCTCCTCCTGGAGTTCAGTTTATATTATTGTAAGGAAACTATAATATCTGTTATAGTTTGTATAGAAAAATTTTCTCGCGGTCTTTTTTGATGTATTCCAGGAAACATTTTTGAACGGGATCAAAGAGAGATGATGGGAAAAATTAAAAAGATCGGCGGGAAGATTGGTTTTCTGTCTATGATATTATTTGCCGCCTCCTGCGGGAGTAAGTCAGCCGATCTTCCTGAAAGCGGCCGTAGTGAGGACCGCTGCCGGATGGTACGGCAGCTGGAGCGGCACGGGATCAGGGACAAGGAAGTGCTGGCCGCGATGAAGACTGTCCCCCGTCACCTCTTCATCCCGGAGAAGTACCGCGATACCTATGACGCTTACGGCGATCATCCCGGACCGATCGGATACGGACAGACGATCTCTCAGCCCTATATTGTTGCCTATATGACGGAACGATTGGACCTCAATCCGGGGGAGAAGGTCCTGGAGATAGGAACCGGATCCGGATACCAGGCCGCTGTCCTGGCTGCCCTCGGTGCGGAAGTCTATAGCATTGAGATTGTCCCGGAATTGGCCGAACATGCCCGGACGGTTCTTTCCGATCAGGGGATCAAGAATATTCATCTTCTAACCGGTGACGGTTATAATGGCTGGCCGGAGCACGCTCCATTCGACGCCATCATCGTGACCTGCGGACCGGAGAAGATCCCCCGGGACCTGGTCGAACAGCTCCGCGACGGCGGCAGAATGATCCTCCCCCTGGGGGATCGCTTCCATCAGAGACTGGTCATCTGTCGGAAGAAGGACGGGGAAGTGGTGGTTGAGGAAGACCTCCCGGTCCGTTTTGTTCCCATGGTCCATGAGAACCGGTAGTGGGGACCTTATAGGTTCTTAGTCATTTTGTAGGGATGAATAAACTATACCACTAGAAGGAGAAGAAAATATGGCACTTAAAGTTACAGTAACGGAGAAAGAGCCCGGCATCTTTTCACTGCTGCCGGTCGGTTCGATCGATACCGCTACCGCCCCCATACTGGAGGGAGAAGTCGATGGAGTCCTTGCCAGGTCACCCCGGATCGTGATCTTCGATATGGGCGGGGTGGAGTATATCAGCAGCATGGGGGTGCGGGTGATCATCAAGACCAAGAAGGCTCTGGCCAATTCGGCCGGGAGATTCGTCATGGTTGAGATCCCCCCTCAGGTCAAGCGGGTCTTCGATATAATCTACGCCCTCCCGAAGCAAGAGATCTTCGAGAGTATCGAGGAGTTGGACGAGTACCTGGCCGCCATGCAGCGGCAGGTACTGGAAGAAGGAGAAGATAGTAAGTAATCGGTAAACGGTAATGGGAAGAGTAGGGATTAGAAGGGAGAAGCAGGGAGGAGGAGGGAATGGCTTAAGAAGGAAATCTGAACTTCGAACCAGCCTTCGCTAAAGCTATGGCGGGCAGGGCGTCGAACCAGCCTTCGCTAAAGCTACGGCGGGTACAGCTTCCAACTCCGAACATCGAACGTCACGTTACAGTTTTCAAATTCGCGTAATTTCTCCGCCCCGAAGTTGTAATCAGGGGCGAAATTAGTAGTTCTAAAAAGGGGGCGAGGCGGGGAAAGCAATTCGTGGAAATTCGTGTAATTCGTGGACTGCAAAAGGGGCCGAGGGAAAAGAAGGTTGTCAGTTGACAGTTGTCGGTTGACGGCAGAAAAACCAGCTAAGTTTGGATCGTTTGTTTACAGTTTTTAAATTCGTGAAATTCGCGTAATTCGTAGTTCATAAAGAGGGAGCGGCGAGGGAGCAATTAGTGTGAATTAGTGTAATTAGTGGACAAAAAAGGGGCCGAGTTCGGGGTGGTGCAATCAGAAAAAGTGACAACTTTAAATCATGACATGACATGATCAGTAAGTTGCGTGCCCGGCTGTCCGGCATTGGTTTACCGATAACTGATAACCGCGTACTGACTTATTACTTCATTCCGGCCAGCGCTTCTTTCTCGGAACCGTAGATGTTGAAGAGGGGGGTGAAGCCCGCGGTCTCAAAGACTTCGCTTACGTATGACTTGAGGGCGGAGAGGCAGATAGAGCCTCCAGACTTCTTTAACTTCTTGGCGGTGGCTAGAAGTACCCGCAACCCGGCGGATGAGATATATTCGGTCTCGGAAAAATCGCAGAGAATCTTATCCGCCCCGTTGTCGATAGCTTCATTCAGATCCGCTTCTACCTCCTTGGCGGAGTAAGCGTCGAATCGCGGTACCATCTTTACTGTCAGAATGCCGTCATTTTTACTAATTTCCATGAATCTCCTCCTTATTAAATTTAACCCCGCCGTCGGCAAGACCAAATTAGTGGAGCTGTATTGCAATTGTCAATTTATAGTTAGTATTAAGATCTACGCTATAGTAGTATATACGGGATTAGTTACAAGCATATTTTTATTTTTACGGTATAAAAATAAAAATTGTTAATGGTTTTTTAAGATACATCCATTATAGTTCGCGGGAGCTTTTTCCTGTGATTTCATAGAAATTGCAAGCAATTTTCATGTTATGAGTTCAGTTAAAAAAGATGATAATGAGGGTCATCGTGAACGGCTGAGAGAACGTTTCTATAAATCGGGCTTGATGGGGTTTCACGATTATGAAATTGTTGAGCTTCTGTTGACACTGGGGACTCCCCGGACGGATTGTAAGACTCCGGCCCGGGCGGCGATCAAGAAATTCGGTTCATTGAAGGGGGTTCTGAACGCGTCCTCCGAGCAATTGGAGGAGATCAAAGGATTAGGGACGAAGAATACCTTCGGACTCCAGTTGGTCAGAGAAGCATCTGCTCTTTATCTTAAGGAGAAGGCACGGGAGAAGCCGCTTGCCGGTTCACCCAAGGCGGTCTTTAATTTCCTCCGCCAGGCCCTGGGAGGGCTGCCTAAAGAGGTCTTCCAGGTTATATATCTGAACAATGCCAATAAGATCATTGAGGCGGAGCAGCTCTTCCAGGGAACGGTTGATCGGTCGGCGATTCATCCTCGAGAAGTAATCGCGGCGGCACTAAAGAATAATGCCACCCGCCTGATCTTCGCCCACAATCATCCCGGCGGGAGTCTCCGCCCCAGTATCGAGGATAAGGAGATTACCGGTCGTCTGAAGGACGCTTGTTCAGCGGTCGGAATTGAAGTGTTGGATCATATCATTGTTACCGGTGACGGTTACTTCAGTATGAGGGAACATGGTTTGATTTGAGGAGCAAATGCAACTACGCGATAAGAACCATACGGAAAAACATAGCTGTAGCAATTAAAGTGGAGTGTTGGAGTACTGGAGTGATGGAGTGGTGGAGACGACGAGTCCGACCACCCATCACTCCATTATATTCCACCTGAGCATGAGGAAAAACTATAATGAAGATTAAAAAACTGGTCGTCGGTCCTCTCCAGGCCAACTGTTATGTAGTATGGGATAAGGACGGACGGAGCGCGGCAATAATCGATCCCGGGGGGGATCCGGAAGAGATTATCTCAGTTGTAGATGATGAGAAGTTAAAGCCGGTAGTCTTGATCAATACCCACGGCCATATCGACCATATCGCGGCGAACCGGGCGATTAAGGAGCGGTATGATATTCCTCTTTTGATTCACAGAGAAGACTCTGCCTCTTTAACCGATCCCGGGCTTAATTTGAGCGCGATGGGTTTCGGTCAGCTTGACTCACCGCCCTCTGACCGGGAGCTTCAGGATGGGGATGAGATTCCGGTGGGAGAGATAATGCTGAAGGTTATATCCACACCCGGCCATACTCCTGGCGGAATCTGTCTCCTGATCTCCCGGAGCGACCAGCCCGATGTGATTATCACCGGAGATACACTATTTGCCGGAGGAGTGGGACGGACCGATTTTCCCGGTGGTTCGTGGGACCTGCTTATGGAGAGTATCCGGAACCGTCTCCTCTCTTTTCCCGATGAGACGATTATCCTCCCCGGCCACGGCCCCCATTCCACCATCGGCGAAGAAAGAAAATCCAATCCATTTTTAACCTGATGAGTCACTCATTATAATTTAAACCACGAAGTACACGAAGATCACGAAGAAAAATACTAATAAGCTTTATAATTATTTCTACTTTTTTCGAGTCTCTTCGTGTACTTCGTGTTCTTCGTGGTTAAAATTCGTTTTGAGTAATATCCAGTGATGAACTCCTTAAAAAATAATGATTGGCAGGATGATACCGCCAATTCTCAAAACATACATTTTCCAAAGGAAAATGTATATCTGGATGAGTTTATCAATTACATGAATATCGAACGGGGGTTGAGTGGTAATACAACCTATAGTTACCGTTCGGATATCGAGAAATTTATTTCTTTCTTGGGAGGAAAAGGGAAGCAGGGTTTTGAGGAGGTGAAGCGGGATGATGTGATGGATTTTTTAATGGCGGAGAAGGACCGGGGATTACAGCCTCGTTCTCTCTCACGGGCTCTGGTCGCCATCCGAATGTTCTTCCGGTTCATGACCATTGAAGGATATCTTCGCCGGGACGTGACCGAGGTGATCGAGTCTCCCCGTCTCTGGAAGTTGCTGCCTCAGGTCCTCTCTATCTCTGAAGTAGAGTTGCTTCTCAAGCAACCGGATATATCTACTACTCAAGGGTTGAGGGATCGGGCGGTTCTGGAGTTACTCTATGCCAGTGGCCTGAGGGCTTCCGAGTTGGTCGGACTGCGGGTGGAAGATGTTAATCTCCAGTCGGGCTTTGTTCAGGCCTGGGGGAAGGGGGGACGGGAGCGGATAGTCCCGCTGGGAAGAAAAGCCGCTAAGGCTATCGGGGAATATCTGGAGAAGTCGCGCCCGCTGTTATTAAAGAAGAAAAATTCCCCGCATCTCTTCATCTCCAGGCTGGGGAAGCACTTTACACGAGGCTGGCTCTGGTGTCTGGTGAAGCGATATATCCTGTTGGCCGGGATAAAGAAAAAAGTCAGCCCCCATACTCTTCGGCATTCCTTTGCCACTCATATTCTTAGTCGGGGAGCTGATCTCAGGGTGATACAGGAACTGCTCGGTCATTCCAATATCGGTACTACCCAGATATATACTCATGTGGACCGTGAGCGCCTGAAAGAGGTCCATCGTAAATTCCATCCCCGAGGCTAACGATCTGTTCCTGATCCCATGTGCAGTTACTTTTTATCAAATGTCTCAGGACAATAATCTGAATTTTTTTGGAAGGAAAAATAAGATTATTTGAAAAAATATACAAAAAATATTGCGATAGTTGTCTGTACAGATCTGATAAGTTTATATCGTTTTTGGTTCAAGACTAAATTAGCGCTAAGCGCTGATTTATTCGCGAAGAAAAATAATACTTGACTATTGTCAGGCTATCTTATATTATGGGGACAATTATCGCAGAAAATGTAATTCTCTGCTCCGTAATTTTAATGATATTAGTTTTATGGAATATGGAGTAAAATCAATATTATTTCAACAAATAACTATCAGCGCTGACTGGATGTAATTATGTTGGTCTTGATTCAAAAGTAAGTTAGCGCCGAAGGCGCTAACTTAGGAGGTAACTGTTATGTTCTCAAAAAAAATACTGATCGTGGATGATGAGAAGCAGATTCGTGAGCTATTGAGCCACTACTTTAATCGTCTAGATTTCTCTGTTCGGGCTGTCTCATCGGGGAAGGAAGCATTGGAGAGGATGGAGTCATTTATTCCTAATATAGTATTACTGGACTATCTGATGCCGGGAGTTACCGGTCTGCAATTATTTCCTCAGATTAAGAAACTTTTTCCGTTTGCCAAGGTAGTAATATTAACCGGCCGAGGGTCGGAAGATATCGCGGTTAAGGCGCTCAAGATGGGGGTGGATGATTATATCACCAAACCGTTTGAATTAACGAAGATCCGGGATTTGGTACGGTATTACCTGAATCAGCAGAGAGAAGAAATTATCTCGGTAAACGGGAAGTATCATTATCCTCTGGAAGATGAGTTAATCAACCGTTATGAATTTCTCCGCCTGGCTCATTCCCATCCGGATCTGGGGGTGAAGACAATCAGTTCTTTCTTTAGTTTTTCCCGGCAGGACTTCTATAATTTCTTAAAGAGGATGAAAGAGTGCGGTCTTCTGGGTATCATCGGACAGCGGGAGCTGAAGAGGCTGATAAGCCGTTATCAAGAGACCAGGTTATATACAAAGGCTCTTCCCGGATTTATCCCGTTTCCATTTCTGGAAGAAGAGGCAGAGAACACAACTTACAATCTGAGGAATTTTCTTAACTGGAATGACTCCGCCCAGATAAAGCTTGAGATGATACGTGAGGCAGCTACCGATCCCAGACCGCATGTCGGTTCTATCTGCAAGAAATATGGAATAACCCGGGAGGCATTCTATCAGAACTATCGGGCTTTTGAGGCCAGGGGGATATTCGGTATCCTCCGGAGAAAGAAAGGGCGCCCGCGGAAAGATGGCGGGGAATTGAGTGTCTCCTGATCGGGAAAGATCAAGGATTCTAACGTCGGTTCGCAAGCTTGCATAGAAATTGTTTTCAATCGCCTGCCTGATTTGACTAAGAAAGTCATGTCTATGATTGGTGACTCCCTCTCTATAGCTGATCACCGATTACCGGCTTCTGATTATGGCCCTCCTGGTTTTCTCATTCGCTATTTTTTAATTTTCCCGAAATACTTCGGGATCCCGGTTTGTTTAATTGATATTACCGGGACAATAATCTTATTTTTTCTGTGAAAAAATAAGATTATGCAAACATTTACTATATCATGAGAGATAAGAGATAATTGGACTATTTTCGATGATGCGCCAATTTAATCATGATAATAGTTTTTCAAAACTAAATTAGCGCCACAGGCGCTAATTTATTACGATGACGACTAAATCAACCGACCTCACTTCCCTCATCCAGGAGAGGCTTGAACTACGCCTGCGGAAGGTACTGTATTCCGCCGGCCGAGCCGCCGATGCACTGGGGTGGAAGATTTACTGTGTGGGGGGGTCAGTAAGGGATTTGCTACTGAAAAAAAATACTTTTGACCTCGACATCCTGGTTGAAGATCATGGTCTGGAATTCGCCCGCCATTTGGCCCGGGAAGAAAAGGGAACCTTAAAATTATACCGGAGGTTTGCCACCGCCATGGTGATCATGCCGGGCGGTATAAAAGTTGATATCACGACCACCCGGGGGGAGTTCTATTCTGAACCCGGGGCTCTTCCCGAGGTAATTCCCGGCAGCTTTGAAGAAGATATCCGCAGGCGGGACTTTACCATAAACGCGATGGCTTTCTCCCTCAACCGGGGCGAGTTTGGCCGGGTGATAGATCTTACCGGCGGATTAGAAGATCTTGATGCCGGGATTATCAGAGTTCTGCACGCGGATAGTTTTCGGGACGATCCAACCCGGATATTCCGAGCGGTGCGGTTTCAGCAGAGGCTGGGGTTTTCAATAGAATCCCGGACGGAAGAATTGATGCGGACGGCGGTGGATCTAAAACTTTTTGAGAAGGTCTCCCCGGAACGACTGCGGCATGAGCTGGAATTAATCTTCAAAGAAGCCGATCCGCCGGGTGCTATTGAATCCATGGCCCGATATGATGAACTACGGTTTATTCATTCCCGCTTGGCATACTCGAATGAATTAAAATCTCAGCTTTATCGGATCAGGGAGAACCATGACTGGTTCAGGAAAAAGTTTGAAGGAGAAGGTATCTCCCGATTTCGACTATATTTTGGAGCGCTGCTTTTTTCTCTTCCCATAGACGCCATCACCGAGACCGGGAAGAAGTTCAATCTCTCGTTCAAGTTTTTAGGTCAGTTGACGGCAATGAAGAAGCGATCTGAAGAGGCTCTCCGGATACTCTCTTCTCCGGAAGAACTCTTCCCCAGTAAAGTGTATTCTCTCCTGCGCGGGATTGATAGTGAGATAATATTAATTATTATGTCGCGGAGCAGTTCAGAGAACCTGGTTTCACGGATAAGAATATATTTAACGGAGTACAGGTTTGTTTCCGGCAGAGTGAATGGAGGGGATTTGAAGAATCTGGGTATCTCCCCGGGCCCGCAGTATAAAAAAATTCTGGATGAGTTGATCTCAGCGCGTCTTGACGGTCGGGTGCGGTCCAGGAAAGAAGAGCTCAATCTGGTGACCAGTCTGGTTGACACTCATGATTGATGTTGATATAACCTAACCGATCTAAAATTAGGAAATGACAATGAAGCAAAACAAAACTAAAATTTTGCGAAGAAAAATTTTAAGTGGCATGCGCCCGACCGGACCCCTTCATCTCGGCCACTTATTTGGAGCTCTATTTAACTGGGTCTCTCTTCAAGACGAATATAAATGTTATTATATGGTTGCCGACTGGCATGCTCTTCTCAGCGAGTATGAGAACCCTGGTTCAATCAAAGAGTACACCCGGGTCTGCGTAGCCGATTGGCTGGCAGTAGGACTGGATCCGGAGAAGAGTGCTATCTTCGTTCAGTCCGAGGTAAAAGAACACGCTGAGCTGCATATGATATTATCCGCCATTACGCCATTGCCCTGGTTGGAACGGTGTCCCACCTATAAAGAGCAGTTGCGTGAGATCAAAGGGCGCGATCTCGTTACTTACGGATTTCTGGGTTATCCGGTCCTCCAGGCAGCCGATATTCTGCTCTATCAGGCAAATGCTGTCCCGGTGGGGCGGGATCAAGTCCCTCACCTGGAATTGACCAGGGAGATTGCCCGGCGGTTTAATAAACTATATAAGAATGTATTCCCGGAACCACAGCCGCTATTGACTGAATCGGCCAAACTGCTCGGTCTGGATAACCGGAAGATGAGCAAGAGTTACGGCAATTTCATAGCCCTGGCCGATCCACCAGAGGTAATCCGAAAGAAAGTCCGGGGGATGATAACAGATACTAGGCGTATTCGTCTCAATGATCCGGGGCATCCGGAAGACTGCAATGTATTCTCTTATCACCGGCTCTTTAACAATGACCAGCTGCCGGAGGTGGAAGATTGGTGCCGTAATGCCAGGCAAGGGTGTACGGACTGCAAAAAATGTTTGGCGGAAGTTCTGGTAAAGTATCTTGAACCTCTGCGGGAGAAACGGGAGTACTGGCTCGAAGGGGACCGGATTGATGAAGTCCTGGAAGACGGGGCCTCCCGGGCTCGCGCCGCCGCCTCCGCGACACTTGACCGGGTTTATGAAGTGATGGGGTTGAAAAAGTTATAAGTGCCTAAAGTGCGCTTAAGTGCCTAAAGTTGTTTGCTTTCGCCTGGCCTTTCAGGTTTCTAGGCGCACCGAAATAAGGACAATGACAATAGAGTATTAATATTTTAATCCCGATAGTCATCAGGAAAATTCCGAAGCAGTCCCGATAAATCGGGATGCAAATATGCAAATAAAAGAATAAAGTTGGCAACGAGTAAGTACTTCAAATTTTAGACATTCGGCTTGCACAAGATTCAGTGGCTCGGAAAGCCGAGTGAAGGCGAATAACTTTTAACTTTAGGCACTTAAGTGCACTTTAGGCACTTTTCTTATGAAAGATCAGCATTTTAATCTGGAAATATTCGAGGGTCCGCTCGATCTTCTTCTCTATTTGGTCAGGAAGAACGAGGTTGAGATTCAGAATATCCCGGTCCAGAAGATTACCGCGCAGTATCTAAAGTACCTCGATCTTATGAAGATACTCGATCTGGATATTGCCGGAGAATTCTTGACGATGGCGGCAACCCTGCTCCATATAAAATCGCGTCTTCTTCTTCCCCCGGAGGAGAGAGAAGAGGAAGAGGAAGAGGATGATCCTCGCTGGGACCTGGTCAGACAGTTACTGGAGTACAAGCAGTTCAAGGGTGCGGCCGATACGTTTCATGAGCTGGAGGTAGAACAGGAGAAAACTTATGTTAGGGGTAAGGTTCCGGCTGATCCGGTTCCATCTTCGGAACTGCCGCTGGAAGACGTCGAACTCTTTGAACTGCTCGATGCTTTCTCACGGGTTCTGGATGAGGCGGAGAAACGGCGCCCGCCGGAGTTTGAGCCGGATAATTTCACCATGGAGGATGGGCGCAACCGGGTGCTGGAGAGGATTAATCACCGGCGGCCGATTCTCTTCCATCTCCTCTTCGAGAAGGGCGAGCCGCTTACCAGGATTGTAGTCGTATTTCTGGCTCTGTTGGAGTTGATGCGTCAGAAGATAGTTCAGGTCTACCAGGAAGCCCATTTCAGTGAGATAATGATCAGACGCGTGGAAGATGCCTGCCTGCCTAACGGCAGTCAGGAATGACGAAACCCGAATGACGAATGACGAAAGAATGACGAAGCCAAAATGACGAAGGCCGAATTTCCCGTCACCGTCGCGCCGAGTGTATTAGACATTAGATCATTTGACATTAATTAGGGTTTCGTCATTCGGATTTCGTCATTAGTCAGTGTTATTATGTAGTTGAATATTATGAAAAAGGAACGCGTTAACTTAAAAAGAATAGTGGAAGCATTATTGTTCGTCTCTTCTGAGCCTCTATCCATCTCCCGATTAGAGGCTCTGACTGAAGGGTTACGGATAGAAGGGGAGAGCTTAAAGCAGATCCTGATAGAACTGGAACGTGAATATGAAGCTGAGGAGAGAAGTTTTACAATCCGAAAAGTCGGTGCCGGTTACCAGTTGAGGACCTGGAGTATATATGCGCCCTGGATCCGGAAGCTCTTTCATACTCGTAGAGTCGTTCATCTCTCCAAGCCCGCCCTGGAGACACTGGCTATCATTGCTTATAAACAGCCGATAACCAGGGCTGAGATCGAAGTTATTCGGGGGGTCAATGTTGACGGCATCGTTAAGAGCCTTCTCGATCGTGAGTTGATAAAGATATCCGGTCAGAAAGAAGTTGTGGGGCATCCTTATCTTTATCGGACCTGCAAGCGGTTTTTAGAGCATTTTGGGCTTAATTCATTGGCGAATCTTCCTCCGCTGGAAGCGAGGGAGAAACCATCGGCCAGGAAGATAGCCAGTACCAGCGACCTGTCTTTTCAGAATAATGATGAAGGAGGGGGGGAAGAGAGTGAGTCTGAGACGTTAAATCCTGAAGGTATAACGACAAGAACAGAGGACACAGAGAAAGACTGAACTTCGAACGTCGAACGCCCAACTTCGAACGTCGAACGTTGCCTTGGCGAGCGGCTGCTCAACTTTCAACCGCAAAAGGAAATTGAGCAGGACGATTAAAAGCATAGTAAGTATTGATTGAATATTAATAAAAATGGTCCGAGGTAGGGGGAAAATAGTCCTGCCTGTAATGGTCCTGCCACAAAAAGGGGCTGAGGTAGGGGGGAATAATATTATGAACAGAAAAGAGCTACAGGATAAGATTGCCCGACTGGATGAGAAGCTGATCAAGCTGATTAATCAGCGAGGAAGTTTGACAGAGCAGGCAGGGAAGTTATCTTCCGGGAGCAAGGAAACCGGATATGATCCGGTAGGGGAGGAGAAAATTATCCGCAAAGTTGCCCGTGCGAATCCCGGCCCGATTAAGGCTGCCGCTATCAGTGCGGTATATCGGGAGATTATCTCCGCCTGTCGGGGGATGGCCGGCCGGATCAAAGTGGCCTACCTGGGGCCGGAGGCAACTTTTACCCATGGGGCGTCCCGGAAGCACTTTGGCTCCTCCGTCGAGTTCATTCCGGCCGAGAGTATAGGCGGTGTCTTTCGGGAAGTAGAGAATGAAGCCGCGGACTATGGAGTTGTCCCGATTGAGAATTCTCTGGATGGGGCGGTTACCTATACGCTGGATAGTTTTATGGAATCTCCTCTCCAGATCTGCGCGGAAGTATTTCTCCAGGTTGATCAGAGCCTTCTCTCCAACTACCCGCTCTCAGAGATCGAAGATATCTATTCCCATCCTCAGGTATTTGGACAGTGTCGGATATTTATTCAGAAGCATCTTCCCCACGCGGCTTTGAGGGAGGTTGCCAGTACCGCCCGGGCGGCGGAGCTGGCCGCCCGGGAGAAGAAGAGCGGCGCCCTGGCAAATGCCCTGGCCGCTTCAGTCTATGGATTAAAAGTTGTAAAGAGCAATGTCCAAGACAGTGCCGGAAATATGACCCGTTTTCTGGTCATCGGCAAGACCCTTTCTTCTTCCTCGGGGCGGGACCGGACTTCCATTCTCTTCTCCCTCCCCCATAAGGCCGGTTCACTCCACGACGCCCTGAATGCTTTCCGGGTCCGGAAGATCAACCTGACCAAGATCGAGTCTCGTCCGTCCCGCAAGAAAGCATGGGAGTATTATTTCTTTGTTGACCTGGAAGGGCATTGCCGGTCGAAGAAAGTAAAGGCCGCCCTGGATGAACTTTCCCAAGCCTGCCGGTTCATCAAGATTCTCGGTTCCTATCCGAGGGGTGAGATTTGACGAAAGTTAAAAGTGCGCTAAAGTGTATGAAGAAGTGCCTAAAGTTTGAAATGCGCTTCAGCCAGAGGCTGATCCGCCTCCGGCGGAAAAGAGCCTAAAGTTGAAAGTTGTCGCTTCGCCTCGCCTATTCGGCATTAGTGCTTAGCCGCGCAACTAAATAATTAAACCGCGAATATCGCGAATCTTCACAAATTTAAAAATGAACTTTGCTTTACACGGATTTACTTAATCCTACGCCTGTGATTATGTTTGCATGTTGGCAGGTTTATATTTTTCCGGAGGAAAAATCAGCATTTTCTTTTTCCCCCGCGTGTTGTTCAATAATTGGATCAATGAACAATTAAGTTATTTAAGTGTGAAATGAAAAATCCGCATCAATGTAAGGGGGGAAAAGAAAATGGTTGGTAAAGAAATTCGTCTGGAAAGAATCATGAACCGGGATTCCGGCCGCACTATTATCGTTCCGCTGGATCATGGTATTACTCTTGGACCGATCCCAGGTTTAACCGATATGAGTGCGGCGATCACCCGGGTAGTCACTGGCGGCGCCAACGCAATTCTTATGCACAAAGGGATGGTTAAGGCTGGTCACCGGGGAGAGGGCAAAGATGTGGGGTTGATCATTCACCTCTCGGCCAGTACTGTCTTGAGTCCCGATCCTAATGACAAGGTTATGGTCTGTACGGTGGAGGAGGCGGTCCGTCTGGGCGCTGACGCGGTATCGATCCAGGTAAATCTGGGCGCGCCCACCGACAGCCGGATGCTCCGTATCCTGGGAGCCGTGGCCAAGAGCTGCCGGGACTGGGGTATGCCGCTCCTGACCATGATGTATACCCGGGGGGAAGGGATTAGCAATCAGTTCGATGTGAATTATGTCAAGCATGCCGCCCGGGTCGGGGCGGAACTGGGAGCGGATATAGTCAAGGTTAACTATACCGGTTCACGAGAGAGTTTTCAGGAAGTGGTCGCCGGCTGTCCGGTGCCGGTGGTTATCGCCGGGGGCGAGAAGATGGAGACCGATGAGGAACTGTTGCTTATGGTACAGGGCGCTCTCTCCGCCGGCGGCTGCGGTGTTTCGATCGGTCGGAATATCTTTCAACATGAAGATCCGACCGCGATCATCAAGGCGCTCGATCTGCTGGTCCACGAAAATAAATCCATCGAAGAAGCCTTACAATTGCTGGAGAAGTAGTAAGGCACAGAGAATTTAAGTTTCAATTGTAAGATTTCAGTGAACCCGGTTTTCTTATTGATTTTAACCTATTTGCCGGGATCTCCTCGGCCCTGTAGCCGCAGTCGTTGGCCACGGATGACAGGAACCGCGGTCAACGACCACGGCTACAGAGCCAGGTTGAGAGCAACGGGAGGCGAAAGCGACAACTTTAGGCACTTGTTGATCATTACCCCGGAACGAACATATGTTCCCCCATATACCAGGAGCTATAAAAATGAATGTCAAGAAGGTATGGATAGACTGTCGTCCCTGGTCGAAGAAGAAGGTGTTGACGGCTCTGGAGAACGGCGCTGACGCGGTGATTGTTCCCGCCGGCAGATCGAAGGAAGTAAAGGAACTAGGGCGTCTGATGACGATCGGCCCGGATGGCGATTTGAGGTTGGGCAAAGATGTGGTTGAGATCGAAATCAGGGAACAGGCCGATGAAGATAAGATCCTTTCTCTGGGAAAAGAGAAGACGGTTATCGTCTCCGGACGGGATTGGAAGATCATCCCCCTGGAAAATATCATCTCCCGATCCGGCCGGGTCTTCGCGGCAGTGAAAGATCTCCCCTCGGCCCGGACTGCCCTGGGTATCCTGGAGAAAGGTGTGGACGGGGTAGTGGTGAAGAGTTCGAATCTCTCTCAGATCAAAGCGATCATCAAACTGGTAAAGAGTGACCGGGAGAAGCTTCCGCTGGTTACGGTTAAGATCACCGAGGTGAGGGAACTGGGGATGGGGGACCGGGTCTGTGTAGACACCTGCACCGCCATGGGGCTGGGGGAGGGGATGCTGGTAGGAAATACCAGTTCCGCCTTCTTTCTGATTCACGCCGAATCGATCGAGAACCCCTATGTCGCGGCCCGCCCCTTCCGGGTCAACGCCGGTGGAATCCATGCCTACACCCTCCTCCCCGAAGGCCGGACCTGCTACCTCTCCGAAATCAAGATCGGCGCCGATGTTCTTCCGGTTACCTATCGCGGGGCGACCAGCAGCGCTATCGTGGGCCGGGCCAAAGTGGAGAAACGGCCGATGCTCCTGGTAAAAGCGAGAGTAAAGAAGAGAGAAGTGAGTCTGATTCTCCAGAACGCCGAGACCATCCGCCTGGTCAAACCATCCGGAAAACCTCTCTCGGTGGTGGCGCTGAAGAAAGGAGACGAAGTACTGGCCTATTTTGAGACCGGGGGAAGACACTTCGGGACTAAGATCAAAGAAAGTATCTTAGAAAAATAATAATGATGACAAACTGGAAGATCGGTCATTGTTTCTACCTCGGGGACACCATACTTAATTAATAATTAAGTATGGTGTCCCCCGAATTTCAATTTTCAGATCCTCCGATCCGCCGTCAGCGGGATGTAATTTTTGGCCCGTAGGGTACTTAAACTAATCCGGATAAAAAATAGGCTATATGAAAAAATTCCTTGCATGTGCAAGAAGATAGAGTATTATTCCGGACATGAATGAAAATCATTCAGCATCTGAATTGAATTACAGGCCAAGGTGGCAGGCTGATTTATTGCGCCGGAGCATAAAAGATCACCCGGTTGTTGTGTTGACCGGGGCCCGGCAGACGGGAAAAAGCACTTTGCTGGGCCATGAACCTCCTTTTAAAAAATGGCTTCATAAAAATCTTGATGATCTTGATCTGATGGAGCAGGCAGAGGAAGAGCCATCTTCTCTTTGGTCCGCCGCGAAAAACATTGTTATTGACGAAGTCCAGCGGGTTCCTTCCCTTCTACACGCGATCAAGAGAAGAGTCGATGAAAATAGAAAGGGGGTAAGGTTCATACTATCAGGATCGTCAAATCTTCTACTGATGCGGTCAGTCAGTGAAAGCCTCGCGGGAAGAGCTGTATATTATACATTGCTTCCGATGATGTTAGGTGAGATAGAAATGCGGCCGCCGTCCGGTTTGATACGCAATCTTTTTAAAGGCGAACTTCCGGAAGAGGGAAAGATATCCGTCTCCCATCGGTCACCGTTTCCCTGGATGTTACGGGGGTGTATGCCGACACTCATGGAGATGAAAAGTTGGTCCGCGGTACTGAAGTGGTGGGAAGGCTATGTAATGACATACCTGGAACGGGATCTGAGACAATTGTCCCAGATAGAGTCTCTTCCCGATTTTCGGAGGGTCATGCGAGCATTGGCTCTCCGGAGCGGCCAACTGCTCAATCAAACCGGTATTTCACGGGAGATAGGGGTAAGTCAGCCGACCATTCACCGATATATCAAACTTCTTGAAACAACATTTCTTTTTCAACGTTTACCGGCTTTTTCGTTAAATAGAACCAAAAGGCTTGTGAAGTCACCAAAAGTTATGTGGGTAGATCCCGGCCTGGTTTCTTTTCTCTGCGGGTATAATGACAAAGAGAGCCTCGCTTCATCGCGGCAGGCCGGGGGGATTTTTGAAGTTCTGGTGTATTTGCATCTTAGAGGTTGGGCCCAACTACAGATTCCTCAGCCAAGAATATATTACTGGCGCACTGTTACCGGGCATGAAGTCGATTTTATTATTGAATGGGGTAGAAAACTACTTGCCGTGGAAGTAAAATTAACCTCTTCCCCAAAATTTAAGGATACGGAAAATCTAAGGCTTTTTTTAAACGAATATCCTGAATCCGCTGGCGCGCTTTTGCTTCATACCGGTAAGCATATGGAGCAATTCCACGAAAAAATCCTGGCAATCCCCTGGTATTGGATCACATAGGGGGATATTTACAGCTTGTATACTGTTCTTGCGGAATAGAAATAGCGCTTCTATTCTGATATTATGTTTATTCCCACGAGATTTGTTAAAAGCAGGAGATTCATTATCCAATGGCAGAGAAAGCACTATATAAGAAAGTTACCATCGTCGGTGTCGGGCTGATGGGGGGATCGTTGGGGATGGCTCTGAAAGATAAGGAGTTGGCTAAAGAGGTTGTGGGGTGGGGGAGGAATGAGATGCGTCTTGCCGCCGCGCGGGAACAGGGCGCGATTGATCTGGGGACTCGGGATCGGCGAGAAGCTCTCGCCGGGACCGATCTTCTGGTCTTTGCTACTCCGATCGGGGTGACATCCCGGATCGCTCCGGAATGGTTCGCCGATGCTCCGCCGGGCTGCATGATAACGGATATGATCTCCGTGAAAGGTGGGGTGGTTGATGACTTGACCGCGTTGACCGGTCCCCGGATATACTATGCCAGCTCCCACCCGCTATGCGGTTCGGAAGAGACCGGTGTCGGAGCCGCCCGGGCGGATCTCTTTGACGGAAAACTCTGCCTGATGACTCCGGTCCCGAAGACCAAGAAGCGCGCGATCGGTGAAGTGCAGAGTCTCTGGCAGGCATTGGGGATGACTGTTATCTCCATGGCCCCCACCCGTCATGATCAGGTTGTGGCCGCGGTCAGCCATTTTCCGCTATTGGCGGCATCGGCACTGATCAACCAGATCGGGGATGAGAAACTTCTGAAGTTCAGCGGGACAGGACTTTTGGATACCACCCGGATCGCGGGATCAAGTCCCGCGATGTGGGCGGAGATCATAACCGTGAATAGGAAGGCGGTCCTCAGTCAGATTGATGGGATGATGGAGACGCTGATGCTGGTGAAACAGCACGTGAAATCCGGTGATCCGGCCCGGATTAAAGTCTGGCTTCAGCAGGCCAGCCGCCGGCGGCGGAAGATGTAGGGCGGGGGATCAGGAGAAAAAACTGAACATCCAACGTTCAACCAGCCTTCGCTAAAGCTACGGCGGGCAGGTGCTCAACGCTCAACTTTTGCTCGCATCCCGATTTTATCGGGGCAACGTTCAAGGTTTCAGTAAACCCCGTTGTCTCGTGCTCGTAGATGCCCCGCCGCCGGCGGGGCCATCGTGTGGCAGCCTAAAGGCAGCCGCTACGAGAGGATGGGGTTCACTGAAAGCTTCCGCCTGAAAAACCCGGTCGAAATCGAACAACTTTAGGCACTTTAGCGCACTTAAGGCACTTTAGGCACTATTTTTCAAAGGAGCATCCAATGAACATAAAAGACAGAAACATCACCATAACCATGGACGGGACCTGCGGGTCGGGGAAGAGTACGATCGCGAAACGACTGGCGGAGAGGCTGGGGGTTATCTTCCTTGATACCGGAGCCATGTACCGGGCGATTACCTGGAAGGCGCTCCGGTCGCCGATTGAGCTGGATGACACGGATGGATTGATTCACCTGGCCCGGGAGACTGCGATACGTCTGAATAAGGGGGATGAAGGAACCCGGGTCTTTGTTGATGGCCAGGAAGTGACCCGGGTGATCAGGACACCGGAGGTGACCAACGCGGTAAAATTTCTGGCTGATATCCCGGCGGTCCGGGAAGTACTGGTTGAACAGCAGCGTGAGATAGCAGCTGCCAGAAGCGTGGTGGCTGAAGGAAGGGATACCGGTACCGTCGTCTTTCCCGATGCCGACTACAAGTTCTATGTGGATGCTTCCCTGGAGGTGCGTACCGAGCGCCGTTTCAAGGAGTTTATCGAGAAGGGGATGGCGACTCCCCGGGAGGAGGTAAAGGCGGATCTGGAGAAACGGGATCATGCCGACAGAACCCGCCCGGTCGGCGCGCTCCGTCTGGCCGAGGGAGGGATTGTGATCGATACCGGGGAGACGGATGATATAGAGTTAAACCTGAAGCGTATCCTGGACTATATTAAATAAAACCACGAAGATCACGAAGGACACGAAGAATAGTTGAGAAATAAATAGAATTCACCTGTTTTATTAATAATCTTCGTGACCTTCGTGGTTTCAAATATTTTTTCGATATCTTTTTTCTTCAACGTTTAAGTTGACGGGGTATTTAACCGATGCTATCTTGCGCCCCATTAACTTTATTGCTTTGGATCTTTACACCCTCGTAGCGGTGACCTTCAGGTCGCCACTAAGTGGCAACTGGAAGGCTTCCTCTACGAGGAGATAGATTTATTGCAAGCTTATAATTCTAAAGAGCTAAAGTGGCTCTATGTATCAATTTAAACCTATTATTTTTACGCACTGCCCCGATGCTTTAATCGGGGGAGTAAAAATAATACAAAAAAAGCGGTTATCCCAGTAGGGGATGGCCGGAACTAAAAAGGAAGATTGGAAATGACGGAACTTGTTAACACGATAACCGAACCTGTTGAAATCAACGATGTCGAGGAGATATTATCCACGGAAGAGATGTCGGAAATGATCAAGAACACCATGCAGCATCTCGAAGAGGGGAAGGTGGTAACCGGCAAGGTCTATGGAGTTCGTTCTGAATATGTAGTGGTGGATATTGGTTATAAGTCGGAAGGCCTGATCCCATTGTCCGAATTCGAGAATGAGACCAATCTTCAGACCGGTGATGAGGTGGAGGTATTGTTGGAACGACTTGAGGATAGAGAAGGCATGGTCTGTATCTCCAAGCAGAAAGCGGATAAGTTGAAGAACTGGGAGAGGATTGTCTCTCAATACCAGGAAGGCGATGTCATTACCGGAGTTATTGCCCGGCGGATTAAGGGCGGCATGATGGTGGAGATCGGGCTGGATGCCTTTCTCCCCGCGTCCCAGATCGATATCCATTATATTAAGGATAAAGATACGTTAATGGGGAAAGAGTTTGAGTTTAAAATTATCAAGATCAACGAGAAGCGCAAAAATATAGTTCTCTCCCGGCGGGAGTTGTTGGAAGAAATCCGCCAGAAGGCGCGAACCACGCTTCTGGCCGAGATCGCGGAGGGTGATATCCGCAGTGGCGTGGTTAAGAATATAACCGACTTTGGTGTCTTTATCGACCTGGGGGGCCTGGATGGTCTCCTCCATATTACCGACATGTCCTGGGGCCGGATCAGCCATCCTTCCGAGTTACTGGCGGTAGGTGATGAGGTTGATGTGAAGATCTTGAAATATGACCCGAACCGTGAGCGGGTATCATTAGGGCTCAAGCAGAAGATGCCTAATCCCTGGGAATCCGTGGGCGATAAGTATCCTCCCGGAAAGAAGGTTCAGGGGAGAGTGGTTAATATTATGCCCTACGGAGCGTTTATCGAACTGGAAGATGGGGTGGAAGGTTTATGTCATATCTCCGAGCTTTCCTGGACCCGAAAGATTAACCATCCGTCCGAGATTCTGGCGATCGGGGATGTGGTTGAGATAGTAGTTCTGAAGGCCCAGCCCGAAGAAGAGAAGATATCACTCGGAGTCAAGCAGCTGGAAGTGAATCCTTGGACACTGGTTGCCGAGAAGTTCAAGGTGGGGGACATTGTGAAGGGCAAGATTCGGAACATGACATCCTATGGGGCCTTCCTCGAATTGGAAGAGGGGATCGATGGATTGATCCATGTCTCTGATATGTCGTGGACTAAGAAAATCGCCCATCCCTCCCAGCTCTTCAAGCGTGGAGATAAGATTGAAGCTGCTATTCTTTCAATCGACGCGGAGAACAAGAAGATATCATTGGGGACCAAGCAGCTCTCGGACAATCCCTGGGATGATGTTACTTCCCGCTATACCCCCGGTGACATCGTAGAAGGAAAAGTCACCAAAATCACCGGTTTTGGTGTTTTTGTAGAACTTGATTCCGGGATTGAGGGACTGGTTCATATCTCTCAGGTCAGTGATAAGCCGTTTGAGAATATCAAGGACGTTATCTCGGAAGGTGATTCCGTTAAGGCCCAGGTAATTAAATTAGATAAGTCTGAACGGCGGATCGCGCTGAGTATTAAAAATTTCCTCACAGGGAAGGGGTTTGAGCCCCGTAAGGAAAATAAGGAATTGCCGCCGCCGGTACCACAGGTCAAGGATGTGGATACCCGCATGAAAGATGGCCTGGAGAAGCTGGCTGCCGCCATGGCTCAGGAGACTCCGGCGGATGAGGCTGTAGTCGATGAGGTTACGGCTGATGAGGTTGTGCCTGATGAGGTTGTGCCTGATGAAGCCCCGGATGATGAGGTGGTAGTTGATCCTGAAGAGAATCCAGAGGAAGAGAAAAAATAAATTCTCGCTTCAGAATTTCAAACAAATATAATCAAAATATTTTTACCACGAAGAGCACGAAGAACACGAAGCTATAAATCTTTCCTTCGTGACCTTCGTGTTCTTCGTGGTTAAACAAGTTGCGAAGCTGAGTTATAACGTGAAAACTGTAGATCAACAGATCGATATTATCCGCCGGGGGACGGTTCAGATTATTCCGGAAGATGAACTGCGCGAGAAGATCAAGATATCCATCGATAGCGGTTGTCCGATGAGGATTAAGTATGGGGCTGATCCTTCCGCTCCCGATATCCACCTCGGGCATACGGTTCCTCTCCGGAAGCTCCGTGAATTTCAGGACTTGGGCCACCTGGTGGTATTTATCATAGGAGATTTTACCGCTCTGGTCGGAGATCCTTCCGGTAAATCAAAGACACGTAAGCGGCTTATTTCCGCGGAGATAATGGAGAATGCCCGCACCTATCAGGAGCAGGTATTCAAGATACTTGATCGGGAGAAGACCGAAGTTGTCTATAATAGTTCCTGGCTCTCCGCGTTAAGTTTTCCGGATGTGATTGATCTGACTTCCAGATATACCGTGGCCCGGATGCTGGAGCGTGATGATTTTTCAAAACGCTATAAATCCGGCAAGCCGATCAGTGTCCTGGAATTTCTCTACCCGCTGATGCAGGGCTATGACTCAGTGGCGGTTAAATCCGACGTGGAGCTGGGAGGGACCGATCAGACCTTTAATCTGCTGGTGGCCCGGGATATCCAGAAGGAGTATGGTGAGACCCCCCAGGCTATTGTTACCCTGCCATTACTGGAAGGGACGGATGGGGTACAGAAGATGAGCAAGAGCCTGGGGAATTATATTGGGGTAAGCGAGCCGGCTCCGGATATCTATGGAAAACTGATGTCGATCTCCGATGATTTGATGTGGCGTTACTTCGAGCTACTCTCGGACCGGAGCCATGAAGAGATGGAAGAAGCAAAACGAGAATGCCTGGCTGGCACCAATCCAATGGACTGGAAGAAGGAGCTGGCCTTCGAGATTGCCGAACGTTTCTCATCACCGCGGGAAGCCGAGGCGGCCAGGGAACAATTTGAGACGGTTCACCAGAAGAAAGAGAACCCGGATGAGATGGTGACGGTCCGGATCAGCCGGGATGAGATTGGCGATGGAGGAATCAATATAGTGACTTTGCTCCGCCGGGCCGGATTGGTAAATAGCAATTCGGAGGGACGCCGCAAAGTCCAGGAAGGCGCGGTCAGAATAAATAACGAAAAAATATTTGAACATAATGCCGCGATCACAGTCAAAGATAACGACATCATCAGGTTGGGAAAACGTAACTTTAGAAAACTAATTGTGTAACACTTTTCTTCTTACCCCTAGCTCAGCTTAGGTTTGCGGGGGGCCGAAGTGGAGCGACGGCATTTTAAAAAATCTTAAGTATGCCCTGAGATTTAATAATCTAAAGTGGGTAGAAAAAATATTTTGAAAAAATAAGTATTTTCTATTGACATAGATAGAGAGGTCGGGTAGGTTGTCCACAATGAATATTGATGTTCCTTAAAAATTAAGTAAGGACATTTTATTTCACAGGTATATGCAAAGGTGCATCTGTGGATGTACCTTTTTTTTGTTCTTTGAAAATTGAATGGTAAGATAGGGGACAGTACGGGAGCCTGATCAATTCTTAATTGATTGAGAGTTTGATCCTGGCTCAGAACGAACGCTGGCGGCGTGGATTAGGCATGCAAGTCGAACGAGAACCTCGAACTTATTTTGTTCGCAATTTAGGATCGGGGGGACAGTGGCGAACGGGTGAGTAACGCGTAAGCAATCTGCCCTTAACTGCGGAATAACTCTTCGAAAGAGGCGCTAATACCGCATATGGCCATCTAGTGACATCACCGGATGGTTAAAGATGTGTCTCGCTTGCGGGATATGTCGGTTAGGGATGAGCTTGCGTCCTATTAGCTTGTTGGTAGGGTAATGGCCTACCAAGGCTTTGATGGGTAGCTGGTCTGAGAGGATGGTCAGCCACACTGGGACTGAGACACTGCCCAGACTCCTACGGGAGGCTGCAGTCGAGAATCATCCGCAATGGGCGAAAGCCTGACGGTGCGACGCCGCGTGGGGGATGAAGGCCTTCGGGTCGTAAACTCCTTTCACCCGGGAAGAAAAATCATTTCGTGAATAACGGGATGACCTGACGGTACCGGGAGAAGAAGCCCTGGCTAACTCCGTGCCAGCAGCCGCGGTAATACGGAGAGGGCAAGCGTTGTTCGGATTTACTGGGCGTAAAGGGTATGTAGGTGTCTTGATAAGCTCTGGGTGAAATCTCCGCGCTCAACGCGGAAACGAATCAGAGAACTATCAGGATTGAGTTCAGGAGAAGAGAGTGGAATTCTCGGTGTAGCGGTGAAATGCGTAGATATCGAGAAGAACACCAGCGGCGAAGGCGGCTCTCTATTCTGAAACTGACACTCAAATACGAAAGCGTGGGTAGCGAATGGGATTAGATACCCCAGTAGTCCACGCCGTAAACGATGTGCACTTGGTGTATTCCATTTAATGGGGTGTGCCGGAGCTAACGCGTTAAGTGCACCGCCTGGGGAGTACGGCCGCAAGGCTAAAACTCAAAGGAATTGACGGGGGCCCGCACAAGCGGTGGAGCATGTGGTTTAATACGACGCAACGCGTAGAACCTTACCAGGGCTTGACATGCAGCTGCACGCCCTTAGAAACAAGGGAAGCCTTAGAGGGTGCTGCACAGGTGTTGCATGGCTGTCGTCAGCTCGTGCCGTGAGGTGTTTGGTTAAGTCCATCAACGAGCGCAACCCTCATCATTAGTTGCCAGCCTTCTGCGAGAGCAGGAGAGGAACTCTAGTGAGACTGCTCCGGTAACGGGGAGGAAGGTGGGGATGACGTCAAGTCATTATGGCCCTTATGCCCTGGGCTACACACGTGCTACAATGGTCGATACAGAGGGTTGCCAACCCGCGAGGGGGAGCTAATCCCAGAAAGTCGGCCCCAGTTCGGATTGGAGTCTGCAATTCGACTCCATGAAGTTGGAATCGCTAGTAATGGCGCATCAGCTACGGCGCCGTGAATACGTTCCCGGGCCTTGTACACACCGCCCGTCACATCACGGAAGTTGCGTGTACCCGAAGTCACTGAACCAACCCGCAAGGGAGGAAGGTGCCCAAGGTATGTGTGATAACTAGGATGAAGTCGTAACAAGGTAGCCGTACCGGAAGGTGCGGCTGGATCACCTCCTTTAAAGAGTATCAGAAACAAAGGCTCTCGTGCTGAACCCTTTCTTGCCATTCATATATTTTTACATAGACGCAGAAGATGGTCTTTAGTGCCATATGGTATTAAAGGCTATTATTTTTGCGAGATAATGAGTGTCTTTTGGGCCTGTCGTTCAGTCGGTTAGAGCACTGTGCTGATAACGCAGGGGTCGGTGGTTCTGCGCCGGAGGCGCATCAGCCTTTGGCTGAGAATCCATAAAAAAATTAATAGCAACAGAGTTAGGTTCGGGCCTGTAGCTCAGTCGGTTAGAGCACTGTGCTGATAACGCAGGGGTCGGTGGTTCGAATCCACTCAGGCCCATGAATAAGACCAGGCCCATGCCTGAATGGATTAATGCTTAAGATTAATTGTTCTTTTAAAGTTAGAAATAGTCTGATATAAAACCTTAAAATTTTTAATAAAAAATTTTAAGGGGAAGTAGCTCAATTGGGAGAGCGCCGCCCTTGCACGGCGGAGGTCGCCGGTTCGACCCCGGTCTTCTCCATTTTTTAAAGTAATTTTTCAATTGGAAAAATTATTTGTTCTTTGACAATTTAGGTCAGGGTTTAAAGAGTGATCGTGATGATGGGATTAATTTCCTATTATTGTGGTTACTTTAATACTGCAAGAAGCCAAAAGAAAGCGTAAAGACAAGTGATTTGAAAAATAATTACTGGTCAAGCTACTAAGGGCAAATGGCGGATGCCTTGGCGCCAGAGGGCGATGAAGGACGCGGTTGGCTGCGATAAGCCCCGGGGAGCTGTCAAACAAGCATAGATCCGGGGATCTCCGAATGGGGAAACCCTCCTGGAGTAATGTCCAGGAACTCCGATTTTTTAAATCGGGGGGCTATACCAGGGGAATTGAAACATCTTAGTACCCTGAGGAAAGGAAATCAACCGAGATTCCCCCAGTAGCGGCGAGCGAAAAGGGAATAGCCAAAACTTTACCGGTGTTAAAACCTCCAGGTGTTGCCGGTAGAGGGTTGCGGGAATCGGGTGTTTCGGTCTGGAGACCGAAGGAAAAGTTACAAAATTATGCTTTAGTCAAATGTTCTGGGAAGTTCAACCATAGAGGGTGATAGTCCCGTAGACGAAAAAGTATAATCTTTTCTACCTGATCTCCCTAGTAGTACGGAGCACGTGAAACTCCGTATGAATCCGGGTGGACCACCATCCAAGGCTAAATACCAACTGGCGACCGATAGCGAACAAGTACCGTGAGGGAAAGGTGAAAAGAACCCCTTCGAGGGGAGTGAAATAGAACCTGAAACCGTTTGCCTACAAGCGGTCGGAGCATTTCAGTGGTTTACCATTGAGGTGTGACGGCGTGCCTTTTGCATAATGAGCCGGCGAGTTACTTTATACAGCTTGGTTAACCCCGATAACGGGGGAAGCCACAGGGAAACCGAGTCTTAACTGGGCGTATATGGTTGTATGGAGTAGACCCGAAACCGAGTGAGCTACCCATGGGCAGGTTGAAGTGACGGTAACACGTCATGGAGGACCGAACCTGTTAGCGTTTAAAAGCTATTGGATGACCTGTGGGTCGGAGTGAAAGGCTAATCAAACTCGGCGATAGCTGGTTCTCCTCGAAATAGCTTTAGGGCTAGCCTTGCAAAATGGACATCGGGGGTAGAGCACTGAATGGGTTAGGGGGCTTACCAGCTTACCAAAACCAATCAAACTCCGAATACCGATGCACCTTACTGCAGGAGTCAGACTACGGGGGCTAAGCTCCGTGGTCGAAAGGGAAACAGCCCAGACCGTCAGCTAAGGTCCCTAAATATAGACTAAGTGAAAAAGGAAGTGAAGTCACGAAGACAGCTAGGATGTTGGCTTAGAGGCAGCCATCATTTAAAGAGTGCGTAATAGCTCACTAGTCGAGTGGTTTTGCGCCGAAAATGATCGGGGCTCAAGTCTATTACCGAAGCTACGGATGCTTCTTCAATTTCGATTGAAGAAGCGTGGTAGAGGAGCGTTCCATACAGGATGAAGCGGGCCTGAAAGGGTTCCCGGTATTTGCCGGGACGTAAGCAGTGGACGGTATGGAAGTGATAATGCCGGCATGAGTAGCGATAATTGCGGTGAGAATCCGCAACACCGAAAACCCAAGGTTTCCTGGGCAAGGCTCGTCCTCCCAGGGTTAGTCGACACCTAAGGTGTAGCCGAAAGGCGAAGCCGATGGACAACGGGTTAATATTCCTGTACTACCTGACTCGCAATGTTCTTTTAGAACGAGAGTGATGGAGGGACGTAGGAGGCCAAAACACTGCCAGCCTGGTGTTGGAAATCCAGGTCTAAGCTGGTAGGGGGTCCTGGCAGGGAAATCCACCGGGACTTAACCCCGAGAAGCGAATGGGAGCCCAAGCTACGGCGCGGGCGAAGTGGCTGGTGCCTGCTACCAAGAAAATCTTCTAGCGAGTGAGTTGGGTAATCGTACCGTAAACCGACACAGGTGGGTGGGGAGAGTATCCTCAGGTGCGCGAGAGAACCCTCGTTAAGGAACTCGGCAAAATGGCCCCGTAACTTCGGAAGAAGGGGTTGTCGTGCTGGTGAAGCATTTTACATGTGGAGCCGGAGTGACAGACACAAAATCGGCCCAGGCGACTGTTTAACAAAAACACAGGTCTCTGCGAAGTTGTAAGACAATGTATAGAGACTGACGCGTGACCAATGCTGTAAGGTTAAGGGGAGGGGTTATCCTTCATTTATGTTGGAGAAGCTCTAAACTGAAGCCCCAGTGAATGTCGGCCGTAACTATAACGGTCCTAAGGTAGCGAAATTCCTTGTCGGGTAAGTTCCGACCTGCACGAATCGCGTAACGATCTGGGCACTGTCTCAACGAGGGACTCGGCGAAATTGTAGTGGCGGTGAAGATGCCGTCTACCCGCGACAGGACGGAAAGACCCCGTGAACCTTTACTGTAGCTTGATATTGGATTTTGCTGCGATATGTGTAGGATAGGTGGAAGGCTTTGAAGCTTGGGCGTTAGCCTAGGTGGAGCCACCCTTGAAATACCACCCTTGTTGTATTGAAATTCTAACCCCATAGAAATTGGGGGACAGTGTCTGGTGGGCAGTTTGACTGGGGCGGTTTCCTCCCAAAGAGTAACGGAGGAGCGCAATGGTACTCTCAGCACGGTCGGCAATCGTGCGTAGAGCGCAAAGGTATAAGAGTGCTTAACTGCGAGACTGACGGGTCGAGCAGATGCGAAAGCAGGCCTTAGTGATCCGGTGGTTCCAAGTGGAAGGGCCATCGCTCAACGGATAAAAGGTACTCCGGGGATAACAGGCTTATCGGGCCCAAGAGTTCACATCGACGGCCCGGTTTGGCACCTCGATGTCGGCTCATCACATCCTGGGGGTGAAGAAGCTCCCAAGGGTCCGGCTGTTCGCCGGTTAAAGTGGTACGCGAGCTGGGTTCAGAACGTCGTGAGACAGTTCGGTCCTTATCCGTCGTGGGCGTAGGATATTTGAGGAGAGCAATCCCTAGTACGAGAGGACCGGGATTGACGGACCTCTGGTGTTCCAGTTGTCGTGCCAACGGCATCGCTGGGTAGCTATGTTCGGAAAGGATAAGCGCTGAAAGCATATAAGCGCCAAGCCCCCTTCAAGATGAGATATCCCAATCAGGCACCTGGAAGACTACCAGGTTGATAGGCAGGGTGTGTAAGTCCAGTGATGGATTCAGCTTACCTGTACTAATAAGCCGATCGGCTTGACCAGTATTTATTTTTTCTTTGAAAAATTAAATACGTCTTGAAAACTTACCAAAGTTTTTTGTAGATATTAAAATCAAATTCTGACCTGAATTGAAATTAAGCTTCGTGAAAGGATTGTTGGATGTAATTTTCAATAATTTAAAGCGAAGCGATAAATTAGTTTCGTGGTCATGTCGAAGGGGAAACACCCGTTCCCATCCCGAACACGGTCGTGAAGACCTTCTGAGCCGATGGTACTCCCTGGGAAACTGGGGGGGAGAGTAGGACGCTGCGGAGCTATATATTTAAAGAGGCGCACTGAAAAGTGCGCCTCTTTTTTTTGTCCTCTGTTAGACTATCCCTCTGGAACCGAAATCGTTGACATCGGCCATCTCAACCGCGGTCATCGACCGCGGCTACAATGTTGTCTGGTCTGCCTGTAGCCGAGGTCGTTGACCTCGCCCTTGTCTTTCGCGGGCACCGACTGCGGATACAGAGTGTTTCCCTTGCCGCCTGAATATTTCTCAAACATCGGAAAAAATATCTTTTGGAAAAAATTTCTTTGACATATAAATAAAAAGCTATACTATATATAATATTAACCAGAAGTTAGCGCTTTAAGCTAACTTTAGGTAGCTGCACCCTTTAAGGTGCGCAATAATCGCAGGCTAAAGCCTGCGGCTACTATTTTTAATCATTTATTGTGCGCCACCGGCGCACCCCGATGACTATCGGGGAAATTCCGAAGCAGGCACTTAACTGCTCATTATCCAGTTTAATATTTTGTATTTTACTTTAATCCCGGTAGGAGGAGAGAAGATGAAATATTATGTTGCTTTGGTTATGATGGCAGTATTGATTGTCTCAGCCGTTGGCTTGCCGGAGGCAGAGGGCGGTTCCTGGTCGGAGATGGGGGGAATCCCCCCAGAGATCACCAATACCCTTAACTCCGTCTGGGGAAGTTCATCAAGTGATGTCTTCGTGATAGGTGCCATGGCGAAGATCATCCACTATAACGGCAGCAGCTGGTCCTCTATGGCGAGCGGCACCCAATCCTGGATTAATCTTAAGGGTGTTTGGGGGAGTTCCGGGAGCAATGTTTACGCGGTCGGCGGGACACCGAGCACGATTACTCATTACAACGGGAGCAGCTGGTCGACCATGGTCAGCCCTACTTCCGAAACCCTTCACGCTATCTGGGGGAACTCGGCAAGTGATATATTTGCTGTCGGCGCGGGCGGCGCGATTATCCACTACAACGGTAGCAGCTGGTCGACCATGAACAGCACTACTACCGCTTTACTTGAGGCCGTCTGGGGGAGTTCAGGTAGCAATGTCTACGCGGCCGGCGGAAGCAGCGGGTCTTTAGTCCTCCGCTATAACGGTAGCAGCTGGTCGACCGTGGCGACCGGTTCTATCCATTCTTTTGACGCGGTCTGGGGGGATTCCTCCGGTAGCCCTGTTTTCGCCATCGGAGGCGGCGCGGCGTACGAACATGCCTATCGTTATAACGGGAGCAGCTGGTCGGATATCGGATGCCCGGCAGTCAGTTTCGGTCTGGATGGGCTTTGGGGGAGTTCCGGGAGCAATGTTTACGCGGTCGGCTACGGCGGAGCCATCCTTCATTATAACGGAAGTGCCTGGGCTACCACCGGGAGCCCTGTTTCCGACTCGCTTAACGGAATCTGGGGAAGCTCCGCCAATGATATCTTCGCGGTCGGTGATAGCGGAACGGTTATCCGTTACAGCGGTGGCGGCGCTCCTACTCCACCGCCGGTTGAAACCCCCACACCCGGCAGCGGCCCAACTCCGGTCCCCCCCTCATCCGAAAGACCGGTTATCGGTTCAGGAGATTTTAACGGGGACGGAGTCTCCGACATCGCAATTTTCCGGCCCTTTGACGGCATCTGGGCGATAAGGGATGTGACGCGGAATTACTTCGGGGCATATTCCTATTCGTATATCCCGGTCTGCGGGGATTATGACGGGGATGGGACTTCGGAGATCGGAGTCTTCAATAGCAGTGGTACCGGTTTATGGGCAATCCGGGGCGTGACCCGGGCTTACTTCGGATCATCTTCCGACATCCCGGTTCCGGGTGATTACAACGGTGACGGAAGCTGCGATATCGCTCTCTTCCGGCCCGGTTCCGGTCTCTGGGCGGTGAGAGGAGTGACCCGGGTTTATTTCGGCTCATCTTCCGATATTCCCGTCCCCGGTGATTATAACGGCGACGGGGCGAAAGATATTGCCCTCTTCCGGGGAGCAAGCGGCCTCTGGGCATTGAGGGGCGTCAGCCGTCTATATTTTGGAGGAAGCGGGGATACAGTTGTCCCCGGTGATTACAATGGTGATGGCGTATGTGATGTAGGTATATTCCGTCCGGGTTCCGGGCTCTGGGCGATTAAGGGCGTCACCAGATCCTATTTCGGTTCTTCCAGTGACACCCCGGTGGTGGGAGATTTAAACGGGGGCGGTGCAAGCGACATTGGTATCTTTAGATCGGGTTCCGGCCTTTGGGCGGCTCAGGGAGTTACCCGCGCATATTTCGGAGGAAGTGGAGATATCCCAATTTGCGCCCCTCCCCCTGGTAATTCCTCCGGGACCGTTCTCTACCAGGAAGATTTTAGCAGCGGCCAGGCCAGCGGATGGGATCCGGATGATGCCAGGGACTGGAGCGTGTCCGGGAATCAATATTTAGCGTATCCGATTATAGAGACTGAGAGAAAGAGCATGGTCTCCACCTACAGTGGACGGACCTTCTCGGATTTCTCCTATCAGGCAAAGGTCTACCGGGGATCCCCGGCCGGGTTATCGAAGGGCATTATCTTTCGGTCCAGCGCTGATTTTGACCGTTCCCCCACTCCCAGCACAGGTTCCGGCTATGCGATCGTCATTGACAATGAAGAGTACTATATTTATAAGCTGGTCAATGGTGAATTCATCACCCTTCAGGGGTGGACTGCTTCAGGACATATACTCTCAGATTCATATCCGCAGATCTTGAAGGTGACCGCCACCGGATCGACTCTTGTCTTTTATGCCAACGGTGGTTACCTGACCAGTATAACCGACTCCTCTCTCTCTTCCGGCCGCATCGGCCTGATCGGTTATACCGGTCCAGATGGCGGCGACCACTCTTATTTTTACTTCGATGATATTCTGGTAACTCAATAAGGTCGCGTGCCACGGAGTAGCGGGAACTATCAGGGAATAGGAGGGCTGGGTAGGGGAGCCATGCGGCCTTTGATAGCTTTTGATTTAATTTCCCCGATATCCATCGGGATCCCGATTTGTTCAATAGTAAGTATCGGGACAATGTGATATATTTATTTAAATAGTGCCTGAACGAAAACCCCGATTTTTGTGGGGAATGAGTGGTAGTCGCACCTTTTAAGGCGCGTTAATTGGTTGCAATAGAAAGTGTTGTATTCTATTGCTTGCGCAGGTTAAAACCTGCGGCTACCAAAAATCGGGGTTTTCGTTCAGGCACTAAATACTATCAAATTTGGTTCTGGAAGGAGAACCTCAAGGAGGCAGCCATGAAGAGAAGATGGTCTATCGCGGTATTGTTTATAGTGGCGAGTTTGATTTACGCCGGTTCACTCCCGGCGGCGGTGGAGGTACTCTATTCCACCTGGCTCGGCAGTTATGATCCAGCCACTTCCAGTGATAGTTCCGGCCTGAAGGTTGACAGTCTGGGCTGCGCCTACATCCTGGGATCTACGCATACGGATGATTTCCCGATCGTGAGCGGGTACCAGCCGGACTTCGGCGGCGTCCAGGACGCTTTCCTGACTAAGTTATCCCCTTCGGGGTCTTCGCTGATCTTCTCGACTTATCTGGGAGGGAGCGAGTATGAGTGGGTTTACGGGGGAATCGACCTCGACTCATCCCGAAATGTTTACGTGACCGGGGGGACTAAGTCCGATGACTTCCCCACCAAGGATCCCTACCAGGGAGAGAATGCCGGGGGATATTATGATGTATTTATCACCAAGTTCTCTCCTTCCGGTTCCCTGATCTTCTCCACTTATTTAGGGGGCAGCGGCCAAGATATCGGATACGGTATCGCCGTCGACTCACTCAACCGCGCCTATATTGGAGGGAGGACTCAGTCGAACAACTTTCCGACCATGAACGCTTACCAGGGATCTAACGCCGGTAACCAAAGTATGGACGCGTTTGTCACCAAGTTATCCTCGAGAGGAGATACAGTTCTCTATTCGACTTATATCGGTGGAGCGGGTGTATATTCCTATGAAAACGACTGGGGTTACGGGATCGCTGTCGATTCGAACCACCAGGCCTACCTGGTCGGGAAGACCCAGTGCGATAACTTCCCGGTGGTAAACCCCTACCAATCGACCAACGCCGACCCGGAGAAGAAGTACGACGCCTTTGTCACCAAGTTTTCCACTTCCGGCTCCTCCTTGATCTATTCCACTTATCTGGGAGGTGAGGGGAACGAGGAGGGTTACGCGATCGACGTCGACTCACTCAATCGCGCTTATGTATGCGGGATGACTCCCGGCGACGATTTTCCGCTCTATGACGCCTACCAGAGTATCCCGGGCAGTACTGAAAATGCTTTTGTTACTAAATTTTCCGGTTCCGGATCGGCGCTTATCTACTCCACCATTCTGACCGGAAGTAGCGGCCAGGCCGCCCGGAGCATAGTCGTTGACCCGTTTGAGCAGGCCCATGTCTTCGGTTATACTTATTCCTCAAATTTTCCAATCAAGGATCCTTATCAGGAATATACCGGGTGTAACGCGGACGCCTTCGTTACCAAGTTCTCCTCCACCGGAACTTCTCTGGTCTGGTCTACCTTCCTGGGAGGGGATGCCCATGATTTCGGGTCGGATGGGGACAACCCGGTAGGGGGGATCGACGTCGGCACTGACGGGACCGTTTATGTGTCAAGTTCCAGTGACTCCAGTGACTTCCCGATTAAGAACGCCTACCAGTCCAGCAGAACGACAGTTCATGATATAGTTTACGTGACCAGGCTGGGGTGGGAGCCCGGGAACCCTACTCCCACTCCCGGTCCGACCCCGGAGCCCGGTACCGGTCATCCGGAGTATGATTTTAACGGGGACGGAACCTCGGATATCGGCATTTTCCGGGGGAGTTCGGGGTTGTGGTCGATAAAAGGCGTAACCCGGGCTTACTTCGGATCGTCTTCCGACTCAATCGTCTCCGGCGATTATAACGGCGACGGCACCACCGACATCGGCATCTGTCGGGGGAGTTCGGGGTTATGGGCGATCCGGGGAGTGACCCGCGCCTACTTCGGTTCCTCTTCCGATACCCCGGTTCCGGGGGATTATAACGGCGACGGGTACTGTGATATCGCTATTTTCCGGGGCGGGAGCGGGCTCTGGGCGGTCCGGGGAGTGACCCGAGTTTACTACGGCTCATCTTCCGACACCCCGGTCCCCGGCGATTATAATGGCGATGGGGCGAAAGATATAGCTCTCTTCCGGGGTGCAAGCGGCCTCTGGGCCTTGAGGGGCGTCAGCCGGGTTTATTTCGGCGGGAGCAGCGACACGGTTGTCCCCGGCGATTACAACGGCGATGGCGTCTATGATGTAGGCATCTTCCGATCGGGTTCAGGTCTCTGGGCGATCAAGGGAGTGACCAGAAGTTACTTCGGCGGCAGCTCCGACCAACCGGTACCGGCCGACTATAACGGTGATTCAAGAGCTGAGATGGGAATCTTCCGGTCGAGTTCCGGACTCTGGGCGATCAAGGGAACCACCCGGGTTTATTACGGATCTTCCGGGGATACTCCGGTTTCACTTCCTCCCGGAGCTTCTTCCGGTTCCGTCCTTTATCAGGACGATTTCAGCAGCGGCCTGGCCACTGGATGGGATCCGGATGTCTCCGCGGACTGGTCCGTGGTGGGAGGCGAGTATCGGGCGTATCAATCAAGACCTTCCGAATCAAACAGCATGGTTTCCACCTATGGTGGCCGGACATTCTCGGATTTTACATACGAAGTTAAAATGAAGCTGGGGGCGAGCACCGGCAGAGCTCGATATATGCTCTTCCGCGCTACTGCGGATTTTGATCGGGCTCCACTCTATCAGGGGTCTGGATATGCTTTCGGACTGGATGATACGAGTTATTATATCTTTAAAACCAGCAATGGAACCTTTACCGAACTCAAAGGCTGGACCACATCAGGCTATATCAACAGTTCGCTATCCTGGAATACACTTAAAGTGACCGCCTCGGGTTCAAGCTTTACCTTCTATATCAACGGTAATTATGTGTATTCGTTAACCGATTCCTCTCTTTCCTCAGGCCGCATCGGAATGAGCGGGTATACTAGGCCCGATGAGATTACAACCCACTATTTCGACGACGTGGTGGTCATTGAATAAGGTGGTGGGTCGGGGAAGAACTGGGGCTATCAGGGAATAGGAGGGATGGGCGGGGAGGCAGACGACCTGTGATAGCTTATGAACTTATTTGCCCGTAAATCCCGAGGATTCGGTGGGGACTAAGGCGACAGGTGTTCTTCTTTCAGGTTTTTATTGTCCTCTTCGGATACTGTATAGTATTTTTTTGTCTATGAATCGAATGCGAAATATTATTTGCAGCCTTGCTCTGCTTTCATTGGCTTTCGGGCCGGGCAGTTTCTGTTTTGGGGAGACTGTTATTGGGGAGAGTGAAGGTTGGTTTGATTTTTCCCGGGGGCAGTTCCGGAAAGCGCCTGCCGGGGACGAGAAGATAAGCCGGCTGATCCCTGGAGAAGCCAGCGCCGAAAAACTTTCTCTCGGCGTATATCTCCCCGGTATGCAACTCTCCCGGAGAGAGTTCCCCGATAAGAGAACCTATACCTCGATCACTGCTCCGGGGGCCGGCATCTTTACGGTCGGCTCCCCCGATCTTCCTGTCTTCGGTGAATTTATCCTTATCCCGAACGGATCCCGGGCAACCATCGAGGTTAACCATGGGGATCCGCTCATCTTCTCCGATCTCGACCTCCCTCCGCTCCAGCCTCCACCGATTGACAGTTCCAACGCCCCCGATCCGCCGTTCACCCGCGATGCGATTGTCTACAATACTAATAAAGACTACCCTGGAATCTTTGCCCATATCGAGCCGACAAAGATGCTCCGGGGCCAGGATACCTCCGTTGTCTGGCTCTACCCATACCACTATAACCCGGTTACCAGGACGCTCTTTGTCTACCCGGACCTCTCCGTAACAATACACTTTTTCGGAGAGCAAAAACCGATACCAGCCCGTCTTATCAACAGTTCTTTCGACCTGCTCATGCGTCGGCGAGCGATTAACGCGGAGCCTATCCTTTCCATCCCGGCCGGGAAGAGTTCTCCACCCCGCTCAGGCAGCGGAAGCGAGGGAGCCTGTGACTACCTCATCATAACTCACAGCAAATTCAAGAGCGCGGCTGATACTCTCGCCGCCTGGAAACGGAAGGCTGGTCTCCGCGCCTGGGTAACAGTCAAACCCTCCGGGTCAACGGCCGCGGACATCCGACAGTCCATCCAGAACGCCTATGATACCTGGAATCCGGCCCCATCGTTTGTACTCCTGATAGGGGATTCCGAGTTCATTCCTACTAACTATTTCACCACCCACCCTCACATCGGGGCCCCCGAACAGGGACGGGTGGGGACCGACCTCTACTACGGCACGGTAGATGGCAGCGACTATTTTCCGGATATCTTTGTCGGACGCCTTTCGGTGGATACCCTCTCGGAGGCGACCAATCGGGTGAATGCCATCATCTCCTATGAGCGAAATCCCGTAACCACGGAGTCGTTCTATGAAAACATAATGCTGGCCGCCTACTTCCAAGACTACAAGCCGAAGAACGGCTACGCCGACCGGCGCTTCGCTCAGACCGCGGAGGACCTTGCCCTTTACTTCTCCAGTTCTTCCTACCTTGGAGAATACTCAGTCGACCGCTTCTACTTCACCGAGGCAGCCGTAACGCCGAGCCGATGGGGGACTGCGTCTTATAACTTCAGCGGGCGATCCGGCGATCCCGGCGGTTTGATCCCCTCACACTTGAAGAAGCCGGGCTTTGCCTGGGACGGCAACTCCGCGGACATCTCCTCGGCTATTAATTCCGGCAGGTTTCTGGCTGTTCATCGGGATCATGGGGCACGATCGGGATGGGGAGACCCCTACTACCGGGTCTCCCATGTAAATTCGCTCGCTAACGGAAACCGCCGTCCCGTGGTGTGGACGATCAACTGCCAGACCGGCTGGTTCGATAATGAGACCGATGATTCAGTAACCGGAACTCCTTCAAGCGAGATCAACTTCAGTGAAGCGTGGGAACGAAACGCGAACGGGGGAGCGGTTGGGGTTATTGGCGCCACCCGGGTGAGTTGGTCGGGGCATAACGACCGGATCGTGGCGGGTTGGACCGACGCAATTTGGCCCGGCTATCTCTCAGATTATTCGGGTAGATCCCGCACTCATATAACTCCGGATAACGAAGAGGGAGCCGTGGATGATGACGGCCGCGCCGCTACGCGTACGGGACTGCCGAACCTCCTCCCCTATAAACCTTCGGGATGGGATGACAAGATCGTTGTCTCATCCAAAACCGGGACTCGTACCGATGGCCCGGAGTTCATCGCCGGCCGGCCGATCTATGTTGACTATGCCTATGCCAATATATCATCCGAGAACATCACCGCTACTTTTTACAATAATCTCATGATCGACGGCAAGGTTGTCTTCACTTCATCCAGGAGCGGGTTGAACGCGAACACCTATTCCTCCGGGAGCGACCGCGGCTTCGTCGTCAATACTCCCGGTTTCCACCGTTTTGAATTCTGGGTGGATAAGTCACATGCCATTGCCGAATCGGATGAGAATGACAATGGATACAGCCGATATGTCTGGTTTGAGCCGGGCCCCATTTATCGGATGGGTGAGGTCCTGAACTACGGCAAGATCTATTACTCGACCATTTACTCCGAGAGTACGCAACGAAAAGTTACCTTTGAGCTATTTCACTATTTCGGCGATCCGGCAATGATGATCCGGACAGAGTCTCCCGTGCCGCTCTCGGGAACCCATCCCACCGTCGTCGAGCAGGGGAGGCCAACCGATCTTACTGTTACTATCGAGAAGGATGGGAGCCCTGTATATGGGGCGACTGTAACCATCTCCCGGCCCGCGACCCCTTCTGACTACTGGGTCGGCACCACAAATGGCTCCGGTCGGGTGACATTCCCGGGGCTCTCTACCAGTGCTGTCGGCACATATGACGTAGTGGCAACCGCTGCCAACTGTGATCCTTATGAAGGAACCATCCAGTCGAAATTATCGGTAGTGACCCCGACACCGGGCCGGACGCCCCCGGCGACGCCAACCGCTTCGCCAACGCCGTTTGGCTACCAGACTCCGCCGCCGCCATCAACGCCGCCACCCACACCGGTACCGACGCGATCACCCGTACCAGTTCCTCAGTCCGTACCCTTCACCGAGAACTTTGATGCCGCGTGGTCCGGTGGGGCGCCGGCGGACTGGTCATTGGAGCAGGTGTTGGGCACAACTACCTGGAAACGTAACGATGGCGGCCATCTCGGGATGCACCCGGATAATGCCCACGGCGGGAGTTACAACGCCCTCTTCTTCTTTGAAGAGTATGATGAGACAACCAGGCTTGTCTCTCCCCCTTTAAACTTCGGCTCCCATACCGACGACGCGCGTCTTGTCTTCTGGCACGCCATGGAGGACTGGCAGGGTGACCAGGATGAACTGCGGATCCTTTATCGGAGATCGGTCGGAAGCGACTGGACCCTGCTTACTTCGTATACCACCTCAGTCGGGGACTGGATCGAGCGCATCGTCCCTCTTCCCTCCCCCGGCAACGGCTATTATGTCTGCTTCCAGGGAGAGGCGAACTGGGGTTGGGGTGTCTGTATCGATGATGTTACTATAACCTATGTCGAGCCCGATGCCGATACACTCGATATCTGGCTTGACCCTTCATCGATCCGGTCGATGTACCGGGCTGATGTGTATACTAAAGTTAAGAATCTATCATCACTGGCCTCAATCACGGGAAAGAAGTCCGCGGCGGAATTTGATGCCCGGATTATTATAAAAAAGCCCGATGGGGTCTCCAGCTCCGCATCCATAGATAACTGGGAGTTCGCAGCGGCTCAGACGAAGAACCTGCGCCGGGCTGATTACCTGTTTGATATTCCCGGTAATTATACCGTCACGGTAGAGATCTACGACAGCAGGGGCAAGGATGATGGTTGGCCCACCGACCGGCGGCTGGACCGGTGTTCGGAAACGTTCTCCATCGCGCCTTCCATGGTCCTGGACGACGGCGACTATGACGGTGACTGGACCGACGATATCGCCCTCTTCCGGAGCACTATAGGCCTCTGGGCGATCCGGGGAGTGACCCGGTTATATTTTGGTAGTGAATCCGATATCCCGGTATCGGGTGACTATAATAATGATGGGACAAGCGATATCGGTCTGTACCGGGCATCTTCCGGCCTCTGGGCAATCAGAGGGATTACCCGTTCCTATTTTGGTGGTAGCGGCGACTGTCCTGTTCCGGGGGACTATGACGGGGATGGGTTTTGCGATATGGGCATCTACCGGAGAATCACCGGCCTTTGGGCAATCCAGGGGGTGACCAGGGCCTACTTCGGTGGTTCCGGAGATACAGTCGTACCGGGGGATTACAATGGGGACGGGAAGAAGGATATTGCCCTCTTCCGCCCCTCCTCAGGGCTCTGGGCGCTGCGCGATGTCAGCCGGATCTATTTCGGGAGCGGCGGCGATCTTGTTGTCCCCGGAGATTATACCGGCACCGGGCCGTGGTCCCCGGCGATCTTTCGGAATGCTTCCGGATTATGGGCGGTTCGCGGTGTGACACGGGTATACTTCGGGAGCGGCGGCGACCGACCGATCCCGGCCGATCTTGACGGGGACGGCGCACAGGATACCACTGTCTTCCGGGGAGACTCCGGTCTCTGGGCGTCAAGAGGAGTCACCAGAGTGTACTTTGGCGCAAGCAGTGACCTGCCGGTAACGAGATAATTTAAATCAGAGTGGAGGTCATCAAATGAAATACTATGTTGCTCCGGCTATGATGGTGATTGGCCTGATCGCGTTGACTCCTCTTGCGGCATCCGGCGAGGCGGAATGGAACACGTTTACATCCCAGGAGGGCGATTTCTCAGTCCTTATGCCGGCAATCCCAACTTTTGCGGCTACAACTGATCATACCGTGGTCGGATCAGTCATTGAAAATCTCTATACCCTGAATACTTCCGGAGCCTCATACAGCGTGGAGTACTCCGACCTGCCGGGGGTCGCCACCTTCTTCGAGAGCGACGATTCCCTCTATGATGACGCCAAGGAGGGGATGCTAAAGCGGACCGGTGGAAAACTGATCAGCTATTTCGGGATAGAACAGGTTGGAATAAAGGGAAAAGAGATCGAGTGTGAGATCCCGGCTAAGGGGAAACTTCCTATCCAAAGGGAAAGAGCGCGATTCCTCTTGAAAGATAAGCGGCTCTATGTTCTGAATGTTACCATTGCCAATGGGAAAAAGGATGATCCCCTCTTTTCCCGGTATCTCGATTCATTCCGGCTTCTGAAATGAGCAAAAATTGTCCGGGAAATAGGAAGATATCATTATACTCATCCACCCAATGCTTATCATATTTCGTCTACATCACTTTTACTGGTCATCTTTTCCGAATAAAGAGTAAGCTTAACTTCGATAATCTACTGTGAGATCTCTTTTTATAACTACCCGGTCCTATGTAACGCTGCGGAAAGGGAGGAACTGGTAATGTTTGACACTGTGGCCGATATGTTCGGCTCCGACCAGATCGATGCGATACTGGAACGGGTTAGCGGCACGTTATCCGCCGCAGCGGTTGACGGGGTGTTCGCGGGTATTATCGAGAAGATACTGGGGTCGGTGACCGAGCTCTTAACATCGCCCGGCGAAACGACCGCTGAGGCGTTGAATGCTGCTCTCGGCGAACTGGGCGTCGCGGGCATCGAGACCTTCGGCGGTCTCCTGGCCCAGGTATGCCAAGAGAAGGAGATCGATCTCATAGAGCTGCAGACCTGGATCGGCCCACAGGGGGTAGGAAAGGGCGCCCTGGGCGATACGCTGAGTTGGTCGGAGCGGCTCTTTGTCCGCGAGGAGGATCCCGGAGATTTCTTCCGGTTCCTCCGAGAGGAATACGAGCTTACGGACGAGCGGGTTTCCGCGCTCGATGGACTGCGCCGGCGGGTCCCCCCGGCGCTGGATGACGCGATCCTATCCATCTTTCTGCTTCTGGCGAACGAGAAGAGCGATACCATCTTTACCGGGACCGGAGGAATCTTCCATCCCCGGGGCGGTGGCGGTCCCCGGGACCGATACCGTCCCTATATCGCCCAGTATGATGTGACCGGCGTCATCATCAAGACTGGCGCCATGGTTGAAAGCAACTGGACCAACTTTCTGGTTACCCTGGAGCTGGCGCGGTCCGCCTGCTATGCCGCGGCCGGTTCCCCCCTCTCGGTAACCGTGGATGTCTGGCCGCGCACCGTGGAGCAGGCGGATTACCTGGACAAGCACCTGATACCCGCGATGAGAGAGGAGGGGGTGAAAGTCCGTCACTGGCTGATGCATATCGAGCCGTTCGACGGAGAGACGATCGCCGCGATGCACCGGTCGGGAAAGCGGGCCCGGGATCTCTATCGCGTCTTCGGCACGCTCCTCCAGGAGGTATCCCGCGACCCGGCGGTACTGGGGTTTGAGCCGCGGGATTTTGATATTCTACGGGTTCTCGGACTCAAGGAGGCGTCGGAAGAGGAGCTGTCCGCGAAGATTGACCAGATTAGAACCCGCGGCAGCGAAGCCGTGCGCCGGACCGCCCTTGGACTTTCCGCCCGACTCCGTGAAGCCATGGCTGAGAAGATATCCGCCGATGATGACGATACCCGGATAATAATCGCGGGATTATCCGATGGCATCAAGACCTGCCTGGCGCGGGTTGCCAACAGGATCGAGTCGCAGGCGCGGCTGGACGATCTGAAGATGGCGACCGTCCTCTTCCGTTTGGGCGTCTACTATGCCGAGACCGGTCTGGTCGCTTTGGAGATGGGTTCCCAACTTCTGCCCGCCGGCGGTCGCCAGGAATCCGACGGGATCGGGCCCCAGTATGAGAGCGCCATCAACGGTGTGGTAACCAAACTGGCGGAAATTCTCAGCGAGGGGTACGACCCGGAGAATGACACCTTCCGGGCTTTTATGAAGTTCATCACCCAGCTTTATCTGGTGCGAGTATCAAAGTAGAGATTAATTGTTCTCAGTCACTTTTTCTGGTTGCACCACCCCGACCTCGGCCCCTTTTGCAGTCCACGAATTACACGAATTTCCACGAATTGCTTCCCCCGCCTCGCCCCCTTTTAAGAACTACTAATTTCGCGAATTACGCGAATTTGAAATGCCGTTGAACAGCCTGCCCGCCTTTCCTTGGTCATTGGATATTCCTTGTTGGATATTGGATATTCGGAACCTTTTCCTCATTCTCTATTCCGCGGTCAACGACCGCGGCTACAATGACCGGTCCAGTCCTGATTTAAAGTTGTCACTTTTTCTTGTTGCACCACCCCGACCTTGACTCCTTTTGCAGTCCACGAATTACACGAATTTCCACGAATTGCTTCCCCCGCCTCGCCCCCTTTTAAGAACTACTAATTTCGCGAATTACGCGAATTTGAAATGCCGGTGAACAGCCTGCCCGCCATAGCTTTAGCGACGCACTTGGATATTGGATATTTCTTGCATGCCCACCGTAGCCTTGGCGGAGGTTGGTTGGCTGTTGGATATTCAAAAAGGGGGGAGGTTGGGGGAAGAAGAACAAGTGGTTTAACCAGAAAATATGATAACTTGAAACCAGAATATGACATGGATTTTTTTAACATTCCCGGAATGTCAAAGTCCCCAGGCGGCGATAATCTCCCGGGCGGCCTGGTCTGCCTTTCCCCATCGGTTCAGAACAACGGGGATTGTATTCTCAGCCGCGAGCTTCATATCGTCCAGCGACGAGCCCGTCCTCCCCAGGACCTGTCTCCGGTAGGCCTGATCGGAGAGCTTCTCCGGTTGGCGCTGCAACAGGCGGAAGATCCACTCGATACCGTCCGGCGCCGCGAGGTAAACGATCCGCATCAGGTTCCCCCACGCCGGTAGCCCGCCGATGGCAGTCGTCTTGATGTGCAGCAGAGTCGGGACGACTGTCTCCAGATACATTTTTTTCTCCCGTGCCGCCTCCATATCCGCCAGCAGGATCGCGTTGGACGCCCCGGGACGGGAGTCATAGAAGTAGTAGATATCGGCGGGCGCGTAAGCGGCCGATGGAGTATAGATATCCCGGTACCCGTCGCCGGTTTCTTTGACAAAGATGTAGGGATTTCGGTTGCCCTCGTTGGGCCGCGGCGCTCGGGTCGCCAGCAGGTAGATGCGGGGCAGGGTCAGGTTCTTTTCTTGCAGCAGAAGCTCCACCTCGTCCATGACGAAGCTCTGGCCTGCGCCTGAAGCGCCGTTGAGCGCGAGAATTCCCGTGCCACTAAGCGGCAGGTCATCGTAAAATGTCGCCGCTGCCAGTAACTGCCGGAGGAAGGAATCGTACTGGGCTGCCTGTACCCTGAGCGTTTCCTGCTCCGCGGGGTCAAAGGACTGGACAAGCTGATCGAACTCTTCCGCGTGTGACATGGTGGTCTCCTTTTAGTGTCGCGATTTTCTTCAGTATATGCGCTCTCCTGATGGTACGCAAGCGTTCTATGCCATCAGTTGGCATTTTAGATTAATCTTTTTTGTTTCTCTCCGGAACGCGTTCCATCAGATTAAAAAGCTTGCGGAATAAATTTTGTTTCCGGCCGGCTCCCGGGTTTGTTATAATCGGTCTGCTTTTAATTTTTATCCCGGACTTGATATTTCATGAAAACTGATTCCGAATTGAAATTTAATCCTACTGGCAAGCTGGTCATAAAGACTCAGGCCATGCCCGCCGATACGAATCCCAGCGGCGATATCTTCGGGGGATGGCTTCTCTCCCAGATGGACCTGGGCGGCGGTATCGCGGCGATGGAGTACGCCCGGAGCAGGGTGGTAACGGTAGCCCTTACCGGGATGAGCTTTCATCAGCCGGTCCATGTGGGTGACACTATCAGCGTCTACGCGGATCTTATAAAGCTGGGGGTTACATCCATGACCTTCAAGATAATCGTATGGGCTAACCGGCTTTATGAGACAAATGAATCCATTCTCGTTACTTCAGCGCTATTTACCTATGTCTCCATCGATAAGGAAGGGCGTCCCTCTCCCCTTAAACATCCTGAATAAGCATTCATTGCTTTTGCTGTTCACTCCGTATTCCTTGCCCGGAACCCATCTATCCAGAAACCATATCCCCGTCTGCCTCACCCTTCTGCCTCACCCGAGATTATTGACATACGAGGAAGGCTGTGTTAAACTAAAAACACATCTTCGTTACGACAAACGGCTTCGTCTGAAATATTCCCCGGAGCTCCAATCCTATCGAGAGAGGTTAAAGATTGCTTCGTAGCGATAACGTCCAGCGATATATGGATGTAGGGGTGGTAAGCTTTCAGTAAACCCCGTTGCCCCGTGATCGTATCTGGGTTGTTGTAGCCGCGGTCGGTGACCGCGGATGACAGGGGCCGCGGTCAACGACCGCGGCTACAGTGTCCGAGGCCACCACGGAAAATCGGGATGAAGCATAAGACAACGGGGTTTACTGAAAGCTTACTAGGGGTGTGGGGGTCGGACCTGCGCAACATACTGCAAATAAAAAAGTAACGTATATTCAAGGCATCTCTCAGCTCTTAAAGGCCCAGTTTTGGGTATAAAACTGGATCTCTAAGGATAGTTTGTGCTTATCAGGTTAATTATCCAGCTCTTCCCGGAATTGGTCGATCTCTCTCCGCCACCGGTCCGCGAAATCCCCCCAATGGCCGTTGCCGATGGCTTCCGACGCTCTTCTCAATTCCTCGCGCGCCTCATTGGTCTGATCGTCTTCCTGGAGGGCGTAGGCGAGAAAGAGATGGTTCTCGGGATGGCCCGGATAATCCCGGGCGGCTCTCTCCAGCATCTCGAGGGAGAGTTCCAGATCGCCGACCCCGGCGGGCCAGGCGGGAGCCCGGAGGTAGAGCATTCCCAGTGCCCGCCAAGGGCCCCCCAGATCCGTCTCAGGATTTTCCGAAGCTCTCCGCATCGCCTCCTCAAACCGGGGGACCTCCCCCGCCGCGGTGAGACCTTCCTCCTCAATCAGGAGTCCCAGATGAGCTCCAAAATAATAGGCGGCCAGAGGATCATCTCCTTCACCTCCGGCCCGGGCCCCCGCCTCGTACCCTTTGCTGATAATTTCGTACTTCCATTCTTCGTTAGATATCAGCCCGGAGAGTCGCAGCGCGCTCCTGGCGAGAGTGAGGGCTGCGTCCCGGCTCGCCTGGTCAATCAGGTAAGCCCGCTGGGCCAGCTTGAATGCGGCCAGCTGCTTATCGAGGGGTACGGAATAGGCAGAGTACCGGTTCGCCACCTCGATCATCTCGCCCGGATCTTCGGATTCGGTGAGCTCCTCCACCTCCACCCCAACCAGTGCCGGCGGACTATGTGTGGGGATGGAACCACAGCCGGAAAGGATGATAGTTGTCAGAAAGAGAGTGATATGGGTGTATTTATCTATTAAAATCATTGTATCTGCACAATAAATAGGGAGATATAGAGATTGCTTTCCCTGTTAATTCATAAGCTTTCAGTGAACCCCGTCCTCTCGTAGCGGTTGCCTTCAGGCTGCCACTCGATGGCGATCTTCAGAGGCTGTCCGATAGACCAGATTTTGCGGGTTTGTTGTGGTAGCCGCACCTTTTAAGGTGCGCAATCTTTTTGTGTTTAAGGAATTAAATTCACTGTCTGCGCAGACTAAAGTCTGCGGCTACCACAATCGGGTTTATCGGACAGCCTCTGAAGGTCACCACTACGAGCACGGGCTGAAAGCTTACGGTAATTCAACCGGGACCCCGTGCAATGAAATTTTCCCGAAGTATTGAGAATACACCTAAGAAGTTAATAAATTGAACATATTCTGACGATCGTCAGGATATGTTCAATAATTTCCGATATTCTGCAACTAACTTCCCGGCCGCTTTCCCACCCCAATCAGGAGGCAACAATTCCAACGGGAGGTAGGGGTCTCGGGATAAAACCGATTGATAATCCCAATCCAGATGTTTCATGTATTGCTTTAATATAGTTGGATCAGGATCAGCGTCTTCCTTCATTTTCTCCTCAAGCCTAATAAATCTCTCACTCCAGTCCTGGTGAAATTTAATATATTTATTATGGATGCGATCAAGGTCCCAGAATGTAGTTGCTATTTCCTCTTCGGTAAGTCCTTCAAAATTATCTACCAGGAGTTGATAAACATAATCCGACAACTTTAACTTTCTGAGGTAGTTCCTGATCTCCTTCCTGAAGTCATACGGAGAGATCCAGACACTCCTCTGTGCTTTGCCAAAACCAAGAGCAACAAGATATGATCTTAGATATTTACGGAGTTCGGCTTTATCTTCCGGAACATCGAAGATTACCAGCCGCCATTTATGATCCCAATCCGGCCGCTGCTTATCTGCTCTCGCACGATGCCTCTCGATAATAGCTTTTCCCCGGGAGGTTAATTTTAGATGTCTCTTTCCTTCTTTCTCAAATCTTTCTATTAACCCTTCTTTTTCCATTCTATAAGAAGTAGTATAAAAACTATTCTGGGAGTAATGAGTTGAGAACCTCATGAGCATATAGGGATTGAGCAGGACAGCCGCGCATTCTTCCAGGATAAGTAAAATTTGAGTTCTAAGCGTCGGCATGAAGTTACCAGTAGAGACTATAGATATAACATATTAAACATTTTCTGACGATCGTCAGAAAATGTTTAATATGTTATATCTGAAAAGTCAATATGAAAATATATTGAAGATATATTGATGGCATTGTAATTTGAAGCGGGATTATCTCTGTGACTTCTGTGTTCTCTATAGTTGAAAATTGGCAGTACAATGGAATTATTGACAGGAAAAGTGACAACTTTCAATCAAGACCGGATGCCGGACAATTGATTACTGATCACTGTTTATCGTAACAAAGCGGAGAACCCAAACGCTTCTACGGGGATGATTGCCGGACTATTTTTCCTCGAATAAGCGAGCAATTTCATCCACGGGAGGATCGGGCCACGGGTATATTTTCTTGTCTCGGAAAGCCCGGATTCCTTCTCCCTTCCCCTCCACTTCTCCGATCAGGCTTACCCGGATCCTGGCCTTTTTCAGATTGTTGATCAGAATGGAATGAGTACTCTTCCGACAGCAGATCAGGAGGCTCCCGGAGGCGATCAGGCCGAGGGGATCGAGGTTGAGCAGACGACAGATCTTCTCTGTCCGGGGAAAGATGGGAATCTTCTCCAGTTTGACCCGGAGGTGGTGACCACCGGCGATACTTAATTCCCGCAGGGCGGTGGCCAGACCGCCTTCGGTAACGTCGTGGAGGGCGCTTATCCCGGTCAGGGCAGCGGCGATTCGGGCTTCCGGGAGGATGCTGAGCCGGCGGATATATTTTTGACAGGAAGCGATCTCCTCCCCGGTCATCCCCCGGCGTTTTAATTTCTCCGGAAACCGTTGAGCGATCAGGGCGGTCCCCTCCACCGCCAGCGCCTTGGTCAGGAGGATCAGATCTCCTTTTCTGATTGATTTCTTGTCGATCAGGCCGGACCGGAGGACAGTCCCCGCCATGGTCCCCACCAGAACCGGTTGAGTAACGGCGGGGGTGATCTCGGTGTGTCCGCCGATGATAGTAATTCCCTCCTTCCGGCAGAACTTCCCCAGTTCGGTCAGATCGGCCCGGAGGCCGGCCAGTGTGGTCCCGGGCGGATAGAGGGCGGTCACCAGCAGCCAGCGGGGACGGGCGCCGGCGGTAGCTATATCATTGGAGTTAACCAGGAGCGCGTAGCGGCCGATCGAGTCGGTGGCGAAGGTGATGGGGTCGGAGGTTAAGATCAGGACTTCCTCCCGGCGGATATTAACCGCGGCGGTATCCTCTCCAATTCCCGGCTTTATCAAGACCGACCGGTCCGGGAGTTTTAACCTCCGGAGTAATCCTGGGAGGTCTTTATTGCTCAGTTTTCCTATTGGGAGAGGGAGGAAGGGGCGCAGGAGTTTCTTTAAATCCCGCAGGTGATGGATGGTGTAGTCGCTTCTCTCCTGTTCCTCGGGGGGGACGGTCCGGTTGTCGAGAAAGACTGTGACCGCGCCGGCATCCCGGCCAGCCTGAATGTCGTGGATGTAATCACCCACCATTACCGTTTTGCCCACCTCCACTCCCATCCGCCGGGTGGCCCGGATGATCCCCTCCCCACTCGGTTTGGGAGGGAAATGATTGTCCCGGGAGATAATCAGATCGAAATCCGCGGGCTTCAGGTCGGGAAAGTTGCGCAGGGCGCGGATGATCGCCGGCTGGCGGTTCCGGCTGACAATCCCGATTTTCAAACCCCTCGCCTTCAGGTAGTGGACCAGTTCCGCAGCCTCCGGGTTGGGGAGGGCGGCAGCGGCCGCCTGCATCTCATACTGCTGGAGAAAATTGAGGGATTTCTTTCTTTGGGAGGCGGGGAGGGCCTCGATAAAATCCAGGACCTGCTCTTCTTCCGGGCAGCTCAGGGCCCGGCGTAGATAAGAGAAGTCGAGAGCGCCCGGTCGGGTCAGGGTCCCGTCGAAGTCAAAGAGAACCGCCAGAATACAAAAAGAGCGTGGTTTTGTTTTATTTTTCGTCATATCGCGTAATCACTTTATTAAGAGAAGCCGGTTCCATCGGACGGAAGCCGATCATACCGAAGGATTTGAAGGCCTCGGTTCCTTCTCCGGAATCACTCAGGGAGATGAGCGCCGTCAGTAACCGGTCCTTCAGTTTCCGGTTGGCGGGGGTGTCGATCATCATCAAACCCACTTCCGGAATAACGGGAGAGGTATAGACCACGGCGATATCTTTGAAGAAGGGCAGGCTCTTTAAACTCTCATACTGGACCCCATTCAGCAATACCCCGTCCAGTTTTCCCTTCAGCAGTTTCCGGAGCGCGGAGAGTGTCCGCGGGTTGGGCTGAAGGATGAAGTCGGAAGAAGGATCCACCCGGTTATCAAAGACTATCCGGTTGAGAAACCGGGGATCCTGATAGAGAGCGCTCCCGGAGATGGTCTTCCCTTTCAGTTCATCAAGATTATGGAATACCCCCTTCTTAACCACCAGATAGAAATGTTGGGTGGATCCGGCGCTCAGTTCAATCCGGGCCAGGGGGATGAGGTTGAGGCTTTTCCTTTGCGAGAGGTAGAACCCGAGAGAAGAGATGATGAAGGAGTCACGGTTTTTATCCAGGTAATCAAGAGCCTCTTTTCGGTCAGTGAAATAACGCCCGGTGACGGATTCCTCTCCGATCCCGACCCGGTCGGCGATAATGCCGGTGAACTGGCCGATATACTTCTCCACTTTTTTCGGGGAGGGCCCCCCGGGGGAGACAATAACCATGGTAAGCTTTTCTTCCGACGCTAACGCGCCGGAAGAAATGATTAAATAAGTCAGACATACTATACCGATTCTTCTCATTGAGATTTTCCAGAATATCGTCATTTATAAAGCGGGCTCTTTTTCAGACTATATCAATTAAAACCACGAAGGTCACGAAGAACACGAAGAATAGTTGGGAAGATAAATCGGATTCAGCTGTTTTTATAAAAATTCTTCGTGTTCTTCGTGTCATTCGTGGTTTCAATTATCTTTCAAGTAAATCAAATCTATAACCGCCGGTAGAACATAAAGGGCGGCGACCAGGGAAGAGGTGATGCCGATCAGAATAATGATCCCGAAGGAAGCTACGCCCTGATGATTAGAGAAGATCAGGCTGACCAGACTGGCCATGGTGGTCAGGGCCGCGAAGGCAACGCCCCGTCCTGAGGTTATGGTAGCGGCAAAGGCCGTGATCTCCGGATTTTCCAGCCAGCGGCGCACAATATGAACTCCGTAAACTATGCCGAGCCCGAGCAGAAGCGGCAGCGCCGGCATCGAAGCGAAATCATAATTTCTTCCCAGCAGGTACATTATCCCCTGCACCCAGAGCATACCTGCCCCGAGCGGGATGAGGGCAAGGAGAACCGGCATTATCCGCCGGAAATCCAGCAGGAGGAGGACCAGGATTATTCCGAAGGCGTATACAAGCGCCTGGATGAAACTGGAGACCATCAGACGGGAAGTGAGCTGATGGGTTACCGGGAAACCGGTAGCATTAGGAGCGATCTCTTTCAGTTCCCCGACAAATTGGTCCAGAAATTCCACATCCCAGATCGAGCCGGTGGGAAAGACATATGCGGCATAGTTGCCCTGGGGACTCTTGAACCGATCCAGTAAATACGGAGAGAAGAAATCTTCGCTAACCGGCGGGGCCTTGAGCCATTCCCGCACCAGGTCCGAAAGATAGAGCAGGCCCGCGAAGAGATCCTCCTCAAACTTCCGGGTCGCGGCGAGGGTCTGCTCCGTTTCGCGGGAAGCGAGAAGCAGTTCGATAGAATCGATCTCGGTTAAAATATCTTCAATTCGTGATATGATCTCTGTCTTTCCCCCGGCAAAGGCGACTTCCTGAAGATCCACCAGCTGCCAGCGCAGGTTATCGAGGAGTTCCCGGTAACCGGCAATAGTTTGACTTTCAGAGTCGGGTCGGATATTGATTTCGGAGAGATAAGGACGGTATCCGGCGATCAGCTTCGCTTTTTCATCCTGGCGATCGGGGATGAGTTCGGCGAGTGAATCAACCCGGCTGACTGTGGGGAGGGCCTTGATTCGCTTAACCAGCTCTTTTAACTCGTCAAGCTGACCGGCTGTAACCACGGCGCAGGTCATCTGGAAGTTACTCTCATTCTGCATACGGAGCTGATAGACGGTTGATTCGGCTCCGGCGGGAAGCAATTTAAGCGCATTGAAGTCGAAATGGAGACGGGTGGCAGCGAAGATGCCGAAGACGCACCCGGCTCCGGCCAGGATAACAATCCCCGCCAGAACCAGCCGTTCCCGCTTTTCCGCGGTCACCTTCAGCACCCAGCGTAGATTATAATGACGCGCCTTGATTCCGGTATGGATCAGAAGACTGGGCAGCAGCAATAGAGTGGTCAAAAGAACTACCAGTACCCCCATCCCCGCGGTCAGCCCCAATTCAGAGAATCCCACGAAGTCGGTCCAGCTCAACGCCAGAAAAGCTAGACCCGTGGTCAGACCTCCGGTGAGCACACTACGCCCGGCCACGGTTACGGCGATCCGGACCGCTTCCTCTTCCGATTGTCCCCGGTCAACTTCTTCCGCGGTTCTCCGGATCAGGTAGATCCCGAAATCTATCCCGATTCCGAAGAGTATGGCCAGAAAAGATGAACTGACCAGGTTGAGATGCCCGATGGTTAAAGAGATCAGTCCGACCGTAATGATCATCCCGCATCCCAGGGGAATAATTGCCAGAATAATCTTTTTCCCGGACCGAAATCCGATGATCAGAATCAGGATTACCAGCACCGCCGAGATCGCGGTTGATTTGAATAGATCGGAGTTAATGGCCTCCACCTCGGTGAGGGCGTGAGCGGGAATCCCGGTAAAAGCTACTTTCACAGATGACCGGAGGGAGGGATTTCTTTCCAGAACCCGATCGCAGGCCCGGTGGACCGCGCCGACAAACGGGCTGATAAATGTTAGATCATCCGAAGTCGAGTTCGGCCGGACAAAGAGGAAGAGCATCCGTCCATCGTGGGAGCGGAGATAGCCCCGGGAGGCGATCACGGCCTCATTCTTTACTTCCGCGTCCTGCAATACCGTGAACCAGTCAATCCCTTCTATCTCCGGGTTTTGCAGTCTTTTCCTCCATTCCCGGAAGAGCTCCAGGGGAATCCGGAGAACTTCTGAGGCCTTCCCGGGATCAATCCGGATACCGGGAAGCTGGTCGCCGAAGCCCTCGCCGATTAATTTCACGGCTGCGGGAAGGTTCCGGAGTCCGGAGATCTGCGCGATCATCGGCTGATATCCGGGGATTACCTCCAATCCCTCCCGGAGCAATTCTTCCGTCAGGAAAAATGGCGCTCTCTTAAACATCTTGCCGGGATCGATTCGATGAAATACGCTCCGGACATATTTTTTCTCCTGCTTTATCTCATCGGCGAATTTATCGGCGGAGGAGAGAAGAATTCCGGGCTCTCCGTCCAGAACCACCACCAGGTCATTGGCGGCGCCGAATTCATCAAGAAAGTCGAGAAAGCGGGCCTGTTCCGGTTCTTCCGGAGAGACCAGATCATTATAAGAGGAAGAGACTTTAAGACCGGGGATGAAGAGGGCGAAGAGGAGAGTTATCCCGGCTATGATGATAATCACCAGCCAGCCCTGCCGCCGGGCCAGTTGATAGAATAGTCTTAAAAGTTTTTTCTCCATAATTCTTCCTCTTGAGAGAAGGGAGAGAAGTGTATCAAAAAGAGAGTAAAACCTGGAAGGCAATTGTTATTTTCCATTGTTTCTGAATGCCGTTATGATATGCCTTACTCGAAAAGCTTTTTTAACCACGGAGAGCACGAAGAACACGAAGAAATTTGGAAAAACCAGGAAAATTTTATAGTTTTCTTAATTCTCCTTCGTATTTTTCGTGGTAAATATTCAGTTTTGTTAGCACAAAGAGTTATAATTACCTTTTCGAGTATGATCATGCTAAAATCTATGCTTTTAGGTCGGAATTTTAACCCGAAGATGATCCCGATCGCCATCGGGACAATAATCTGGCACCAGATCAATCTGTGAAATAAATTAGCACCTGATTAACCTGAAAAGAAAAACTCAGAGAAATCAGGTGCTAATAAAATGGGCCGAGGTTGGGGTGATACAATAATCAATTTGGTGCAGAATAGTTGTGAAGCGAAGTTCGCATGTATATTTTATCAAAAGAAGGGGTTATATTTGTAATCAGCATAGTGCTGGTCGTCTACTGGTTGCTCAAGTTCTTCATGATGTTACGACGGCTGCGGATTGATCCGATCCTCTCGATCGAACCGGTCGAGATAGTTGCCGCTCCTCTGATTTCTATTGTTATCGCGGTCCGGGACGAGGAGAGGAATATTGAAGACTGTATCCGCTCCTTTCAGGGCCAGAACTACGCCAACTGGGAGATGATTATCGTCGATGACCGTTCCCAGGATCGAACCGCGGAGATCATTGAGGAATTCCAGAAAGATGATCACCGCGTCCGATTGATCAGAAATACCGATGAGCCGCCAGAGGATTGGATAGGCAAGGCCTATGCCACCGGCAAGGGAGTCAAAGCAACCCGGGGAGATTGGCTGGTTTTTGCCGATGCCGATACCCGGCATCACCCGGCCCATCTCGGTGCGGCGCTCGCCTACTGCCTGAAATGGGATGCCTCCGTCCTGACGGTCCTGCCGGGCCAGATCTGCCGCGGATTCTGGGAGAATACACTGCAACCATTCATCTTCTGGCTCTTCTGGGACTACTTCCCGCCCCTCTCTCTTAACCGGAAAGGGAACAAGCGGGCTGGGGCCAGCGGGACCTTTTTTCTGGTCCGGCGGGATGCTTACCGGACCATCGGGGGATGGGAGAGCGTCCGCAATACCATCCCTGATGATGTTGCCTTTATGGAGCGGGCCAAATCCCTGGGCCTTGCCGCCCATCTGGTCATCGCCACCCGGACCATGGGGGTCAGGATGTACCAGGGCTTGAAGGAGAGCTTTGAAGGCTGGAGCCGGTATATGCTGAGCGGGGCCAACAACAATATCCTTACAGTGTTTCTGGAAGTGTTTTATTCTGCCGGGTTCAACATCCTCCCCTTTCTCTTCCCCTTCTTTATCGAGCGGTATCCCTGTTCGTCGCTTCTCCTCGCCTTTTCCGCGTTATTGATCGTAGTCATCAGGTTTGCGGTCAATCGCCTGCTCGGTCTCGCGGGAGGATGGGCTCTTACTCATCCGATTGGTTCTCTCATACTGGTGGTTATTGCCCTCAATGCCTTTTATCGGAGGATCACCGGCAAAGGGGTCAGATGGAAGGGGAGGGTCTATCTGGAGGAAGGAAGGAGTATCTTCTGGACGGGGAGAGAGTACCGGCTGAAGAAGTAAGGTCCTGTATCAAAATTTGTAACCCTTCAGCCATTTCCTTCGTTCCCGCGCCCAGGTGACGGCAAAGGGTGCCGCTGCCCGGCCCAGCCACATGGGCGTGATCAGGGGGGTCACCGGCCGGCCGATCACCTCTTCGATTATCCGGGCTAATTCCCGAAAGTGGACCCAGTCTCCCGAGGCCAAATATTTCTCCCCGGAGTTCCCCGCTTCCGCTACCGCCAGGGTAAGTTTTATCACATCCCGCGCGTCCACTCAGTTATAACCGCCATCGATCAAGGCCGGTATTCGGTGGCGGCAGATATTCAGCAGCACCTGACCCATCCGGGAGGGCTTAAAATCATACGGGCCGATCACACCGGTCGGCGCGATTATGATCGTGTACAGACCTTCTTTAATACCCCTCTGTATTTCCAGTTCACCCAGTGCCTTGGATCGGTCGTAAGCCGGTACGCGGGGATCATCCGTAATTCCTGGGAGTAGGGAATGGGTGTTTCTCTGAAGATGTATGCGGATTCCGGTGGTAAGTAAGAGAAGGCGCGTTTAACCCGAACTGTTTATCTATCGGGGTAAGCACGCTTTCTTTGTTTTGTTGACGATGTAACAGGGATTGTAGTATTTAATGGGGTTAATTAATTGAATAAGGAGGATGGATCATGTATGCTCAGTTAATCACGATAAGTATCAAGCCGGACCAGATTGATGAGTTCCGGGAGTTGTATGAGGAGTACATCAATCCCGAGATTAAAACCCAGAAAGGATATAAGAACTTTTACCTTCTGGTTGACCGGGAAAAGTCCAAGGCGCTTTCCATTACCATCTGGGAGGATCACGCCGCCGCGGATGCCAGTGAAGAGATTAATCTCTATTTAGAGCAGAGGGCTTCCTATCCGCTCTACAGCGCCCCGCCGGAACGGGAAGGATTCGAGGTTGCGATGAAGGACTAAGATCTTAGCGCCTTCGGCGCTAACGTTGAAAAATAAAGACGGTGAAGATAAATAACGTTAAAGTTCGTTGAAGGTCGCTGAAAGACAAAGACATCGAAGCCTAAAAATGTTACAGCGGAAAAACGTTAAATATACCTGGCATTAATTTAGTACGATAGCACTAAATTAGCGCCGAAGGCGATAATTTATATGGCGAATGCGAATGATATAAGAAGAGGGAACGCGATCAGATATAGTGGTGATATCTGTATGGTCCTGGAGAAAGAACGGGTTAAACCCGGTAAAGGCGGGGCGTTTGTTCAGACGGTGCTGCGCAATCTGCGTACCGGCCGCACTTCACAGACCAGGTTCGCGTCCAACGAGACGGTGGAGGTTGTTCCGCTAATCCGGAAGAAGCTGGAATACAGCTATCGGGATGGAAGTGGGTATATCTTTATGGATACCGAAACATACGATCAGATTACCATTCCGGTTGAACTGGTTGATCCATTTAAGGATTATGTTGTTGAAGGGACCGGGTATGATATTGTCTTTACCGAAGATGATATTCCTATGCAGCTGGATCTCCCGCCCAGCGTGATACTGGAAGTAATCGAAGCTCCGGAAGGATTAAGGGGGGATAGCGCCACCAATGTACGGAAACCAGTCAAACTGGAGACTGGGTTGGAGTTGAATGTTCCCCTATTTATTAAGGAAGGAGAACAGATTAAAATCGATACCCGGAGCGGAGAATACATGGGAAGGGCGGGATAATACGGAGGTAAGCGGTAATCAGTGAACAGTGATCGGTAAGCGGTGAGCAGTAAATTACATTTAATCGTATAATCAACAAACTAATCGAGGATAAAAACCATGGCTGATTTTGAAGTAAAGGATATCAGGACAATCGGGGTATTTGGCGGGAATAGCATGGGTAAGACCACACTGGTTGACGCGTTGATGTATGCGGCTGGAGCCAATACCCGCCAGGGAAGTGTTGACGAGGGAAGTTCCTTGTCGGATACCGATGATGAAGAGAAGGCCCGGAAAGGCAGTATCCGGACCACTCCTTTGAACTGTACTTTCGGGGGGAAGAACTTATTTCTGGTCGATACTCCGGGATATATGGATTTCTGGGGAGAAGTGGTTGTGGCATTGGAGGTAGTGGATAGCGTTCTTATCATTCTGGATGGTACGGGCGATATCGATTCCGGTACCCGCCGGGTCTGGGATTTGGCCCGGAAGAAAGGACTGCCGATCGCCTTTTTTGTCAATAAACTTGATAAAGAATATTCCCAGTTTTCCAAGGCCCTGAATAGTATTAAGAATGATCTGGCAGGAGCACCGCTCCCATTCTATCTCCCTGATGGAGATCATCCGTCCTTCTCCTCGGTTTGTAATCTTCTGGATGATAATATTGCCGACAGAGTAGTTGAAAGCATGAAGGGTGAGATCGATGGCTTCAAAGAAAAGATGGTTGAAGCGGCGGCGGAGACGGATGACAGCCTGATTGAGAAATATCTGGAGAGCGGAGCTCTGGAGCCTGCGGAAGTTAAAGTTGGATTTCGGAACGCCTTTGCCGAAGGCGGGATTAACCTGGTCTTCTCCGGCAGTGCGATCCAGGGGATCGGAGTAAAAGAACTGTTACAGAGTTTTGCCGATCTTTTTCCCTCTCCGGTGGATCGGGGGGATATCACGCTCGGCGATAATACAATCTCGCCGACAAAAGACGCGCCTTTCTGCGCCCGGGTATTTAAGAGTATCAATGATCCGTTTGTCGGACAGCTCACTTATCTCCGGGTCTGGTCCGGTCGGCTTTCGGCGGATTCGGAGGTATATAACTCCAGCAGCGGCAATAAAGAACGGATCGGGCATATCTATGTGATTAAAGGGAAAGAACAGATAGATATATCAACCGCGCCTCCCGGCTATATTGTCGCGTTAACAAAACTCAAGGCGACATCCATCGGAGATACTCTCTGCGCTATCGGGAAAGAATATATCTTCTCTCCGATTGAGTTTCCTTCTCCGACCGCGATGAGGGCGATCTACTCAAAAAATCGTGGTGATGAAGACAAAGTTGCCGCGGGGATTCATAAGCTCCTTGATGAGGATCCTACCCTGATCGGCCGGAGGGATCCCATGACCAGGGAGTTTGTCCTGTCAGGGATGGGGGAGGTTCAGATTCAGATCGTGGTAAACCGGCTGAGCTCGATCTTTCATGTCGATGTCGAGGTCCGGTCCCCCAAGATCGCCTATAAAGAAACAATCCGGGGTAAAGCGGAGACCAAGTACCGGCATAAGAAACAATCCGGCGGCGCAGGTCAGTTTGCCGAGGTCTGGATGAATATCCAGCCCTATACATCTGGAATGGAGAATGCGGAAGGGAAGGGAAAGAAAGAACTGATTGAACTTCCCTGGGGCGGCAGATTTCTTTTTGTGGATGAAGTGGTGGGGGGGCATATTCCTACGCAATTGGTTCAGAGCGTTAAGAAAGGGTACCTATCCGCTTTAGAGAAGGGTACCATGGCGGGACACCCGATGATAGACGTTACCGCGACCGTATATGACGGTAAGACTCATCCGGTAGATTCTAAAGATATTGCCTTTCAGATTGCCGGGCGGCAGGGGTTTAAGGAGTGTGCCGCAAATGCTCGTCCCGCCTTGATGGAGCCGATCATGAACGTTACCATTACGGTCCCGACGGAATATATGGGTGCGATTACCGGTGATCTGAACTCGCGCCGCGGTCGTATATTAGGGATGGATCCTGCTGGATCCGTGCAGATAATAAAAGCCCAGGTGCCGATGGCCGAGATGCTGAAGTATACCCCGGAATTAAGATCTCTGACCGGGGGGAAAGGGATGTTCACGATGGAGTTTAATACCTATGAGGAAGTCCCGGGCAGTATAGCTCAGAAGATTGTGGAGCAGATGAAAGAGGATACGGAGGAAGAATAAAAGGAGAAAGTAATCAGTAAATGGTGATCGGTAATCAGTGCACCCGGTCCGGTAATCTGGCCAACTGATTACTGTTTACTAATCACTGATTACTGTCTATCAGGCGGGACGGTTAAAAAGAGAGAAAGACATGGTATATTTAAAATATTATCGGGAGAACAATCCATGAGCGGTCATTCAAAATGGGCTAGTATCAAGCACAAGAAGGGAGCTAAGGACGCTAAACGCGGCAAGCTTTTCAGCAAGCTGGTAAAAGAGATTACCGTGGTTGCTCGTGATGGCGGCGGCGATCTGGATGCTAATGCTCGTCTCAGGACAGCCGTACAGATAGCCCGGGATGCCAATATGCCGGCGGATAATATTGAACGGGCGATCAAGAAAGGGACCGGAGAACTCCCGGGGATTATCTATGAAGAAGCTACCTATGAAGGCTATGGCCCGGGTGGGATAGCGATTCTGATTCGGGTCTTGACGGATAACCGCAACCGTTCCACCGCGGAGATCAGACATCTCTTTGACAAGAGAGGAGGAAGCATGTCAGGCCCCGGTGCCGTCTCCTATCTGTTTCATAAGAAGGGGTTTTTCAGCATCTCCGCGGAAGGGGTTGATGAAGAGTCCATCTTCTCTCTGGTCCTGGAAGCGGGAGCGGAAGATTTTAAAGCGGAAGGTGATCTCTTTGAAATCTATACCGACCCCTCCGATTTTGAGGCTGTGAAGAAGGTCCTCTCGGAAAACAATATTCCCATAATTATGGGAGAGGTCACGGAGCTCCCCGCCTCTGAGATTCCGGTAAACGGGGAAGAAGCCCGGAAAGTACTGGGCCTCCTCAACGCTCTGGAGGAACACGATGATGTTCAGAATGTCTATTCCAACTGTGATATACCGGAAGAAGTATTGAATGAGTTGGAGTAGTTATAAACTAATTGGAACCACGAAGGACACGAAGATTTGTTTGAATTGAACGAAAGTATGTTTGATTATCAACCGTTCTTCGTGAACTTCGTGGTGAATCACTTCGTTGTTCCAGGTAATATTTTCAAATTGTTTTTCGAGTAAGTTATAGTTAGTAAGTGAAAACAAGAGATGCCAGTCCTTTTCGAATAATAGCCGTTGATCCTGGAATCAGCGTCACCGGTTATGCTATTCTGGAGAAGCAGGGCGAGAAGATTATTGTCCTGGCGTCGGGGACGATCAAAAACACCCCGCGTTTGAGTCACGCGATGAAATTGGCTCATATCCACAGTACCGTTTCTGAGCTGCTGAAAGAGTATCTCCCCCGGGGATTTGTCCTGGAAGATATTTTTTACCGGAAGAATATCAGGTCGACCGTAACATTGGGCGAAGTAAGAGGGATCTGCAGTTTGGCCGCCGCTCAGCGGGATATTCCGGTTACAACCTATGCCGCCCGCCGGGTAAAGAAAGCGGTGGTGGGAAACGGCGGGGCGGATAAGAGCCAGGTCCAGAAGATGGTCCAGATCCTGCTTGATCTGGAAGAACCGCCGACCCCGCTTGATGTGTCTGATGCGATGGCATTAGGAATTACCTATTTCCACGATAATCTTATTTTTCCTTTGGAAAAATAAGGTTGTTAAGGGCGTGCAAGCATGGAGACAGCATTGTAGATGGTTCTTTACATCAAGATAGTTTAATTCGCAGGACGGTAATTCCAATAATATTATACAGAATAATTATTGTGGTGCGATAGGATACATAATAAATAAAGGGCGTTAATTCCGAAGCATTTTTAGTTAGTTAGCGCCGGAGGCGATAACTTAATGATTGAATACTTAAAGGGAATACTGGTTAAGTCAGCCCCTGATGTTGCCGTGGTGGAAGTAAATGGGATCGGCTATCGCCTCCTTATCCCCCTCAGTACCTATGAAAAACTCCCACGTCCCGGCGAGGAGGTTCTTATCCTTACTCATTTATATGTCCGCGAGGATGAGATGACTCTCTATGGTTTTGCCGCCGAGGATGAGAGGACTCTCTTCCTAATGCTCCTGGGTGTATCAAGGATAGGTCCTAAAGTCGCCCTCGGAGTGCTGGGTGGAATGGCTGCTTCCTCATTTAAAAGTGCTGTTGTTGCCGGTGATGTTGACCTTATCTCGACTATTCATGGGATAGGGAGGAAGACCGCGGAGCGGCTGATCCTTGAACTCAAAGATAAGATAACCATGATGCCCCGGATCAGGGAAGAAGCGGGAAAGAGCGGACTCAAGCAGGCGGAAGATAAAGTTGCCGACGTGATGAGGGCCCTCCTTTCCCTGGGATATCGCCAGGGACCAGCCCATAAAGCCATGACCCGCGCGCTCTCCGAGGCGGAACCGGATTGGCCGGTGGAGAGATTGCTGAAGGAATCGTTGAAGTACTTGTGATAGGGAGGAGGAGGGATTAGCAGGGAAAAGGAGGGAGAAGCAGGGAAGCGCTGGAGCTGGGGCCTGGTGGGCCATCTGATATCTTGGTTTCCTGCTTGAGTCCCCCGTTTTCACCCGGGCACGTGCTTCCGCGGTCGACGACCGCGGCTACAACTTTGCCGGGATTAGCTGCACTGTAGCCGAGGTCGCTGACCTCGGCAATCATAAGCATAGGAGTAACATTTTAGATGTACTTTAAATTCAATCAATTTTTCAAAACTAAATTAGCGACCAGAGGGAGCTAATTTATGACGGATCGATTTATAAATACTACTCTTACTGAGAAGGATCTTCCTCTTGATCAGAAGCTCCGGCCTGCCGCTTTCGATCAGTTTACCGGTCAGTCCAAGATCAAAGAGCGCCTCCATATCGCGATTGAGGCGGCTAAAGGCCGTGGTGAACCATTGGATCATCTCCTCTTCTTCGGACCACCGGGTCTGGGAAAGACCACCCTGGCCTACATTATCGCGGAGGAGATGGAGTGTGATATTAAATCCACCTCCGGCCCTACTATTGAAAAGCCGGGTGACCTGGCCGGACTCTTGACCAATCTGAAAGAGGGGGACATCCTCTTTATCGATGAGATCCATAGGCTCTCCAGCGTGGTAGAGGAATATCTTTACCCGGCGATGGAGGACTTTGTTATCGATATCATGATTGACCAGGGACCTTCGGCCCGTTCGGTCCGGCTCAATCTAGCTAATTTTACCCTGGTTGGAGCGACCACCCGGTATGGCCTTCTGACCTCGCCGATGCGGAGTCGATTTGGGCTGGTCAACCGGCTCGACTTTTATCAGGCGGAAGAGTTGAAGCAAATTGTCCTCCGTTCCGCCCACATTCTTCAGGTGGAGATTACGGAACCAGGGGCCATGGAGATAGCACGGCGCTCCCGTGGGACTCCCCGGATTGCTAATTCGCTCTTAAAGAGAGTGCGGGATTATGCTCAGGTCAAGGCTGACGGCAAGATTACCCCGGATATCGCTCATCAGGCGTTAAGCATGCTGGATGTGGATGAGAAGGGTCTGGATGAGATGGACAAAAGGATCCTGGATACGATTATCAGCAAGTTCTCCGGCGGCCCGGTAGGGATTGACACGATCGCCGTGGCCATCGGGGAGGAAGGCGATACCCTGGCCGAGGTCTATGAACCGTATCTGATACAGCAGGGCTACCTTAAGCGTACCAGAACCGGTCGCTGCGCTACACCGCTGGCCTACACACACCTTGGTATTGAATTTAACTCATCATCCCAGACGAAACTATTTTAATCACGAAGGGCACGAAGTATAATAATACCTAAATTGAGCGATTCTATACGGCGAACTGCACCAATCTTATGGTCTGCAATCGGTTGCAAAAATACTCGTTCGCATTTATTAATGCGTCTGCGTTTTTTGCAACCGATGCAGCCTCATAATCTTAGCACATTTCACAAGTCCGCCATAGCTTTAGCGACGGCTGATCCGCAATAATCGCTCAACTTAGGTAATAAGAATATAATGTTTGGGGCTTATTTTTAATATCTTCGTGTTCTTCGTGGTTCCAATCTGATTATAGTGAAAATTCTATTACATGTCTGCTGCGCGCCCTGCGCTACCTATCCATTTGAAGTCCTTCTCAATGAGGGGCATCAGGTTGATGGATATTTTTATAACCCCAATATTCATCCGTTTCAGGAGTACCTTGAACGGCAAGAATCAGTTGAGGATTACAGCCGGCAGACCGGCCGGAGGATAATAATCTCCCCCCGGTATGATTTTAAGGAGTTCTTCCGCCTGGTAGTGTTCCGGGAAGATAACCGCTGCCGCTACTGCTATTATCTTCGGCTGAGACAGGCCGCCGCGGTCGCCCGCAAGGGAAAGTATGATGCCTTTACCAGCACCCTGCTGATCAGCAAACAGCAGAAACATGAACTGGCCCGCAAGATCGGCGAAGATGTCGCGGAAGAGACCGGGGTGTCTTTTCTCTACCGGGATTTCCGGGAGGGCTGGAAAGAGCACTGGAAGCTGACTGAGAAGTACGGACTCTATAAGCAACAGTACTGCGGATGTCTTTACAGTGAATACGAAAGATTTAAATTATAGTTTCGTCAATATCAGTTCCGGATAACCGACAAAATAATGAGGACAGCCGACTTTGACTATAACCTTCCCCCGGAACTGATCGCCCAGCATCCTCCAGAGAAGAGGGAGGGCGCTCGTCTGATGGTCTTGAATCGAAATACCGGCGAAGTGGAGCATCGGCAATTCCCCGATCTCCTGCAATATTTTTCCCGGGGTGATCTTCTGATTCTCAATGATGCCCGGGTAATACCGGCCCGTCTCTATGGCCATCGGATCCCCACCGGGGGAAAGACCGAGATCCTCCTCTTGAATCCGGCCCCCGGCGGTGGCTGGAACGCTCTGGTCCGCCCGGCTCGGCGGGCGCGCCCGGGGACAGAGATAGATTTTGGTAGTGGTATTATCGGAGTGGTACGGGAGCGCCTCAAAGGGAAGATCATAATTGACTTCCCCGGCATCGACGATCTCCTGCCCACACTGGAAAATATAGGGTATATGCCTCTCCCCCCATATATCAAGCGTGATCCCCGTAACTACCCCGAAGAACTCCGCCAAAATGACCGGGAACGCTACCAGACCGTCTTCTCTAAGAAGCCCGGGGCGATCGCCGCCCCGACCGCCGGACTTCATTTTACCGACAAATTCCTCGGCTTGATCCGGGATAAGGGGGTGAAGATCGCCTACCTCACTCTCTATGTGGGATACGGCACTTTCCAGCCGGTCAAGACCGAGAATCTGGAAGATCACCTGATGCACGAGGAGTTTTATGAGATAGACAGGGAGACGGCCGATACAATCAATCAACTCCGGGAGAAGCGGGCGAGAGGGGAGGGGGGGAGGCTATGGCTGGTAGGCACCACCACGGTTCGGTCCCTGGAGAGCGCGGCCGATCAGGCAGGAAGAGTAAAACCCATCGCCGGTCCCACCGATATTTTCATCTACCCCGGATACCATTTCAAACTTGATTTTAGTCTGATCACCAACTTTCACCTTCCCCGTTCCACCCTGATTATGCTGGTCGCCGCCCGGGCGGGAAGAGATAACATCCTCAATGCCTACGAGCAGGCCATCGAAAACAACTATCATTTCTTCAGCTATGGCGACGCTATGTTAATCATATAGATGATAGGTGGTTACTGGTAAAATGTAATTTTTCCGGTGCTTACATCGTACATGGCGCCTACCATCCCAATCTCACCATTGTCGAGCATCTCGCGTAGCACGACACTCCTGTCACGAAGTTTCTGCATGGTTAAATTGACATTCATTTTCGAAACCGCCTGGACGAATTCTGTGTTTTTTGAATTCCTGGGTGTATAGTCACCCCGCACCGCCCTTACAGCCGGATTGATATTGGCCAGAGTCGCCGTCAGCAGGCCGAGTTGCGCTTCATCGCAAGCCCCTTTGATAGCACCGCACTCCGTATGGCCCATAATCACGATCAGCTTCGCCCCGACGACTTTGCACGCGTATTCCAGGCTGCCGAGGATGTCGTCATTAACAAAATTGCCCGCCACGCGCGCCACGAAAAGATCACCGATCCCTCGATCGAATACGATTTCCGGCGAAATGCGCGAGTCGAGACAACTCACCACGGCAGCGAAGGGGAACTGGTCTTTGGAGGTCTGCTTGACCTGAGCCATCAAGTCCCGCTTTACGGTTTTACCGCTGACAAATCGCTGGTTACCTTGTTTGAGCATCTCTAATCCTATGTCGGGTGTGATAGCGGACTGAGATTTCCTGGTCAGTGTTACATCGCTGCCAGCGTGGACAACACCGATCATCGCAAATAAAATCGCTATGCCCGGCACCATAACTTTTAATCTGTTTACCTTCATGTCTATCTCATCTTAGATGGTTTGCGGGTTTAAGCATTTGGTCAGCTAATGTAGAGCTAGACCTTAATCGAAAAGCCTTTTTAACCACGAAGAACACGAAGTACACGAAGAAATTTGAAAAAACAGGAAAAATTCCATAGTTTTCTTTGTTTCCCTTCGTGTTCTTCGTGACCTTCGTGGTGAATATTTAGTTTTTTGAGCACAAAAAGTTGAAAAATACCTTTTCGAGTACGTAGATCTAAGCAGCCCCGAAAGCTTTCGGGGTCTGCTTGAGCGGCTGGTTGGGCATTTCATGGGAAACAAAGATTGGTTTAGTGGATCTTTGCTTCCATGTACATCCGCAGGACAGCATTAATCCGGGTTTGATAGCCTTTGCCCTGGTGCTTAAACCATTCCAAAACGTCCGGATCAAGACGGATTGAGAGTGACTTTTTCCGTCTTGGCAAACGCAGGGCTGCGCCAGCAAAGAAGGCCTTATCCAGAGGGGGGATATCAGAGAAATCAATATCCTGGTCTGTCATTTTTTCCAGAGCAATGAAATCAGTAGCCGATTGCATTTTTATATTCTTCGCATTCATGCTTTGTTGCCTTTCGAGCTGAGATGAGTCGTGTTAGCTCATCTTTTCTTTCGGTGAATACTATTACGACTAAAATGTTTTTCAGTAAGCCTATTCCGATCCAACGATCTTCTCCATATTCCTTGCGATGGTTGAGGCCCACAAGCATTGGAAGTTTGAAAACATCAGAAACATCGACAAAATCTATTCCATGTTTCTGAATGTTCCTTTTATTTTTTGCTTCGTCCCATTCAAACTTCATGGCATTAATGTATATGCTATATGTATATACGTCAAGAGAAAATTTTACTATATTTTCTTTTAATGCCCAACGTAGAGCTAAGGTGCCCCGAAAGCTTTTGGGGTCTGCTTGAGCGATGGGTTCTGCAGCTTATTCAGGAAGCCCACTTTAGGGATAACTTGCGGTTGTGTTGTACGCAGTCACGCAGATACAAGTTGATCAGGTTTTGATAGGGGACACCTGTCTGCTCTGCCATGGCTTTAAAGTAGTCAATAATATCAACACCCATGCGGATTGTGACTTGTTTCTTGAGATGCCTAGCATAGGGGTTCTTCCTGCCCTTGAGTTTTGAGAAGTCGTATTCTTTTCTCATTTTATACCTCTTGAGTAGTTCTGTTGCTCTTGCTTGGTTGCTTTGCGAGCAGAGATGATTATAATCTCAAAATTATTCTTGCGATAACAGTGACAAATCACAAGGATTCTCAAACGAACACAGAGCCCAAGCATCAGGAATCGATCTTCTGTTTCTGAATGATCAGGGTCGAAGAATTCAATGGCGTTCTCATCGAAAAACACTGTTTGGGCCTCTTCAAAAGAAACACTATGCTTCTTCTGATTTGCCTTATTCTTTTGCTCGCTCCATGAAAACGTTATTCTATCCATAATTACACTGTAAATATGTTGTAGTGAGATTGCAAGGAAAATATTCAGTATATTTTTTGCTGCAGAACGAAAAGCTAAGCTGCCAGAAGGGGCCGACCAAAAAACCGTGCTACCTCGGAAAACTTTGGCGAAGTAAAAACATTCAATAGTAGCATTAGCCCTTCCGGTCTGCTTGAGCGATTGGTTCTAATGCGTTTTTTGCTTGCCCAGAAAATATTGGGCAATCCGATCGCTTCTGAACCGGGACGTCACCACCGACCTTGTGTCGGTGGAACGATGATTGACAACTAACAACGATCATACTACCCCACCCACATTCCCCTCCCCCCCGCGCGGAGCGCGGGGGGGAGGGGTTAGGGGAGGGGGGGGGTGTTTTAGTTTCCAGTCATGATTCCACCGGGGTAAACCCGGTGGTGATCTTTAGCCTCATTTTTTCCGTTTCTTTCCTCAGCCTCAACGAAGAAGCTCAGCGGCGGCGATTAGCCGTCCGCTGGAGCGACTTGTTGGCCATCCGCTTTGAATCCTTCGTGGAACGTGACGGTGCCCTGCGGAGTATGTCCGTCGAAAGACAGAGCGAAGAATACCTCCTGCGGCATTCCCTCATGCATAAGTCCAGGCATGTTTTTGAACCCGAATTTCCTGTAGTAATCCGGATGCCCCACGAGACAACATCCTTGAGCATTCATATCTTTCAGTCGTGACAGCCCTTCCCGTATCAGGGCTTTGCCAATGCCATGGCGCTGGTACGATGGCAATACTGAAACAGGCCCAAGGCCGTACCAGTTCCGGGTGCTGTCCGAAATGGTCAGGGGAGAGAAGGCAATGTGCCCTATCACATGTCCATCCACTTCTGCGACGAGCGATACCGTGAGGGCCTTGGCAACGCGTAGTGCCTCGATGATGAATTGCTCCGTGTGATTGCTGATCTCCAAGGTCTTAAACGCGGCGACGGTCACCTCGGTTATTACGCTCACATCGGCATCGGTTTCGTTCCTGATAATGATCTCCGGATTCATGAGTTTCTTCTTTCTCCTTCTGGCTGGCCAACGGCGAGTTGAGCCCCGCTCAGGTCAACTCGCCGTTGCCGCCGCCGAAGGCGGCGGCAACGAAAAGCGGGTGGAGCGACTAGTTATGTCCTGCGATTAAGATTATCAGGGGGAAAATACTGATCAACAACTTCTTCAGCCTTTCTCAGCCAATCTTGACGCTGCACATATGTGCTCGTGACTACAACGGTGAACATCTCCCGATAGAAAGTCAAAACTCCACAGAGATCGAAGATACAATTCCCAAGGTTTCTGATTTTATAGCTCAAAATTGGCATTGAATTACACTACATGGTAAGATACGCGGCATGAGCCAACGGAGGGAGCCCGTAGGGCGACCGGAGTTGGCTCATGCAGGGTCTCAT